>ENA-UOTZ01000863-UOTZ01000863.1-compost-metagenome-genome-assembly--contig:-NODE-863-length-23946-cov-7.727848_pt1 | contig 23946 bp, 20 predicted proteins | sample MGYA00238144_ERZ746983 | MGnify/ENA primary metagenome ERZ746983 (study PRJEB28759, sample SAMN06268863) | compost metagenome | isolation source: single cell | place: USA: California, Emeryville, Joint... | reverse complement strand
CTGCAGTCTTAGTTTTATCATCATTGATAATGAAGAAGTTAGCATGGGTTAACTCATCTATTTGGAATGGATTGGACAAAATCAGGAATTTTATTCAGTGGAATCTGATTATCAGCGTATATATAGCTTCATTTATACCAATGGTTCTTTCAGTTATGGTGCAGCTGAGATACACTACAAGTCTGAGTTATTGGTTTGGATTTTATTCATATGGACTTGCCACACTTGGAGCCATACTGACATTCGGGTCGCTGATACCTTTATTTTTATATGGCAGACTACAAGAATCAGAGCTCAAAGAAAAGACCGTACTCGTCAACAGGACTCGAGTCCTCCTTAACAAAACATCCTCAGAATCGAAAGGTAACTCGGTAACTAATAGCGACGAGACAACCAAAGGCAGATACTGGGCTTTTCTTCTCTGCACACGGAATTTTTTCTTGGTAAGCTTTATCAGCACATTATCGGACTCTCCTATCGTGCAGTGCGTGATATCATCAGTGGTCAACCTCTGTCTGTTTTCACTAATGCTCAAATGGAGATTTTTCGAGAAAAAAATTCAAAGTCAATTAATGAGAATCTGTGAAGCATTAAACACAGTGATTCCAATGCTCTTTTTGGTGTATGAAATCAATTTTGTGAAGGAGGAGAATGGCAATTCTCCTTTTGGTATCGCGAATGGATGGACGATTATCGTTTTGATAAGCATCACGACACTACTTAATTGTTTGTTCCAAATTATTGAGGCATATTACATGCTAAACAAGTTTGGGCATTGGTTAAGCAAGGTAACCAAGGTACTGATAGACTACTTAACGGGAAGAGATATTCGAAAAGTTAAAGAGGACTTGAATAAAGAAGAAAAAGAAAGACTCAAAGAAGATAAAACGAATAGAACTCCTACCATTGTTCCAGATATCGTTATAAAAGATGTGGATGAAACTAACAACCTCCACGACGTGAATAAATCTCAGCTCGAGCTCATCAATCTTCCGGAGATAAATTGTAATGTTCGACGTTCTCAGGACAATGTCTACGCAAATATACTTAATCAATCAAGCGATCAGTTAATTGTAAAAAGCCAAATCAACGAGGATTTGGACTTGCCGAGATCTGAATTGAGAGTGGCTGAGAATAATGAGAACGATAATTTAAGTCAGACAAATATATCTCAGTTTGGAGGAAGAAGTTATATACCGCCGCTGGCAAAGTATCTTGAAAAAAGTCTACATGATATCTAAGATGACTTATGTTTTGAATGTATTGATCGAAAAATATTTTCGATGATAGTATAATTTCATATGAAGTTGTAGTTCTTTCTCGGGTAAAATAACTCGACATTGATTAAATTAAGTATCAGATCTACAACTGCTATGCGGAAAAGCAGGTATCGCTAGCTTCATTTTTTGAATGTGAAGTGGCTCGATGCCATCAACTTAATACAGCATTGAAATAAAGTAATCCAATATTCTACTCTTATAAAACGCCTTTCTCATCATCAGCAAAGCTTCTTCCATTGATTTATTTGAAGATGTTTTTGGCTACCAGCTAGATATACTGAATGTTCCTTCATTAACCTGCGTTTAATGTCAACTAGTATTATTTAAACTAATATCAAGACAACAAAATACTTAATTTATTTCTGATTTTAACACAACAGAAAAGCTAATCTGCGATATTGTCATGCTTCCAGTAACCACTGATCCTCTCGAAATCATGAGCGAAAGCCTTAAAAACAGCCACACTGAATTCAAACTCATCACTCAAACCAGCTACTATCAAGTCTACCAAGCAAGATCTCTATCTTCGGAGGAAATCCACACGATACGAGTCCTTGACCCTTCTTCCGAGCTCGCGAAAACTAATTTCAATCTCGCAGCTACACTTTTCTTCCAGGAAATTCTTCGATTCTGCCAATTACCTGGCACTAATCAAGTCATCTTCCCAGAATTATTTGAGTTTCAAGGGAATAAAATCTTCTTTGTCAGCAAACCTTATTACTCACTTATCCACGAAATGACCAATTCAAAGGAGCCAAAGCATGACATCAACAGACTCTTGAAGGATCTCGTTGAAGAAATGGAATATCTCCTCAAGCATAAAAAATTCGAGAAATTTAGTTTTGATTGCCAAAGAGTGTTCCATTTGAAAGATGTTGATAAATTTTTCCTGGGAGACTGGGCGAGCAATACGCTTCCCGCTAATACATCGGTCTCTGGTACTGATTCGAAGACTACTGAGATTAAAGATTGCATCAAATCTGACATCTCAGCGGAAATTTATTCTTTAGGCTGCTTAGCCTTGTCTGTAGGTGGATTTAAACAAAAAGACCTCGAGTCGTTAATGGCGATTGAAAGTTTACAGGACTACAATTCTGCATTAGAGGGTGCTTTGAAATCAATAAAGGGCGACAGAAACGTGAAAATATTCTTGAGAAAAATGCTTGATAAAGAGCCAAACCAAAGAATAACGCTGGATGAATTAATAAAAGAGTTCGGGCTCGAAACCAAAAAAGTTGAGCCTCCTGAGAGTATATCCTTATTTTCAAAATTACTTCTGACTAACGTTAATTAGTTTTGACTATGGAAGACATTAAATATTCGTTTAATATTAAATTACCGACGAAAAACGCCAATTATAGAATAGAAATACACAGAGATGCCTCTTTTGAAAGAGTGATGAAGTATGCAGCGGAGAAGATAAATATTCCACCAGCCTCACTCCAAGTTTTCGTTGCATCAGGATCATGGTTCGGGTTTAGTCAGAGAGAAATACGAGTACGGGAGTCTCATGGAGGGCGCTGGCTTTCCGCTGAGGAAGTTTATAATAGCGGAGCGGAGACTGCCTGGAAACTTGGAGATTGTGCTGAAATCTCTATCGCCCCAAGGTTTGTTAATTGATATCCTTTTTGTATTTTATTCTTTGAGCATATACGTTGATTTGAAGCTGAGTATCTGTGTTGATAAGACATGAATGGAAAGTGAACAAACTATAAAGGCGTCTATTATGTTATATCCTAGGATTGCTATATAGGTGCAACAATTAAGCATAAATATGATAGCAGACAGAAGGGGAAAAAAAAAGAAAGGAAAAAAAAGTTACTAGATCTTAGATAAGTGATACTTCGCTTATCACTTTCAGTATATCTCATCTCAAAAGAAAACGAATAGAAAAATGGCTTCCAACAGACTAGTTTTATCATTTGTAATTCTTCATAAGGCATTATAGCTTCTCACTCGATATTTGAATCGGGAAAAAAGGAAAAGCCTTCAAAGGAAGCAAATATTCGGTATCTAACTTTCTATTTCGATAATCCTTCTGAGCAGTTAATTTTCTGATGTTATAAATGATATCGTGCTTCTAAAATACAAATAGAATCAGCTGTTAAATCAAAACGGGCATATGGTAAATCAAAACAAAATACCTTATCAATAAACCTTCCTCTTTTAATTATCTATTGCAATTAACTTCTTTGACAAGAATGAACTCCGTTTCAAACCAAATCATACCTCTTAGACGTTTCCAAAGACCAATTTCGAATAATTCAAGCAATTATATTCAAAAAGAGAATCCAAAGGAAGCACCCATCAAGAGACAATTAACCGCTGGCACGCGAGACTTAATTAAAAAGACGAAAGATTTCCTTGATAAGAAGACTTCTTTACAAGGCAAATTAGATGAAATTCTAACAAACCAGCTTCAAACCGCACCAAAAAGACTCGAAATCCTATTACCTACAAAATTGAGACACCTTCTTGAGAACCAATTTCTGCTAAGCGATCCAAAGCAGCAAAACTCGCAGGCACCTTCTTTCGCATCAGCCAAACTTAAATTGGTGTCCGAACTCATTCTGACAAAGAATACAGACACCAGTAAATGGTTGAGTGATCTGGCCACTGTTGCGGACCAAATAAGAGCCCAGAGTACAAAGTACTTGGAAGTTGTTCGAGAGATGAAGAAGAGAACGCAACGAGGAATCTTGCTACTAAATCAATGTTTTTTTGGTTCGTTGGCTTTGATAATGAGACACTGTGTGACCAATAAAAAAGCAGCTAAATCCATTGATATTCAAACCTTCTTGCAGCTGCTTCTTTTTTTGAATCATTTGAAATGCTTTACCTGTCCTCAGAAAAAATATCTGATTAATCAATACTTGAAATATTGCTGGCTAAATGACCTGCGCCCAAATGAGTCATTGCTAGCGATAATGCAAGAGAAAAAGCGGACTTCTTATCCAGAAGATCTGCGAGAGTTTATAAATCAAAGCGACAGAGTGAGGCTAGATGTGGATGATTCGTTCGTGGACGATGATACCGTCGAGATAATCTTAACTGATGAGTGGTATGAGAACTTTGAATCGGAACTAGACGCGATGAAGGAGCAAATTCTATGCAGAATGGATGAAAAGAAAATTTGCATGGAAAAGTCTTTTTCCAATAATAGTTCAAACTCAGAGTTAACGAAGCGTGAAGCATGTGTAATGTGTAAGAATGAGAGAAGAGCGGTGCTATTTATGCCTTGTACTCATTTCTTAACATGTGAAGGTTGTGCGAATTTGTTGGATCAATGTCTGGTTTGCAAGCAAGGAATAGCTGAGGGTTTGCTTGTTTATTGGTCATAAGCAATGAATTTTGTTGTTTGAACGGCAAAATGATTATTTGTTCGTTAGTAAGGTTGAGTAACTCAAATAATATTATGCTTGCTAAAGAAAAATAATTCTTAATTGGGTACAAAACCTTGAAAGTCATACCTCTCATATCTACATGCTATTTTCATTTAAGGATTTGTTATTGAAACTTTTGAAAGCTCAAAAGCACCATTAAAAATAGAAGAGTTTTCAGATCGTCTTATTAATCTCGTATTCTTTCAATAAAGCATATCCTTCTTGTAATTTGCAATTTTCTTTATTAATCAAACTTATAGGACGATTTCAGGTTCGAGTGATTTCAATTAAAATTTTATTTGTGACTGACAGCATTTGCACCCTCTCAAAATTCAGAAAATCTGATTGTGGTTTGTTCTGTCTAACACGTTAATTCCTCTTGCTCTCTCTTTCAGAATGGCAAATTTGTATTGGAGTCATCCGGCGTTGCAATTTTCAGTATATACTCTTAGCAAGCTCCTCGAAGAATTGAATACGAGACGATGGATGTGGAGGATTGAGTCCTTTGAGAAGCAGGCTCAAATTAAGAGTGATCTATCTAAAATTGAGTTGAACCAGAATGACTTTGCATTTTAAAGATTTGTCAGCCAATTATCATCATTGTTTCAATTCTATTCTCTCAAATTATTGATTGCTTTTACATTGATGCCTTTTTGGCGCTTTGTGTTGGGCAATCGAGATGCTAATTTCTCAAAACCAGATTAAAAAACACCGATTTAACTGAACTAAGTACCGACAATACCAAGCCGAATTTCCTACTCCAAAACACCTTCTACAGAATAAAAAAACTGAGAGAATGGCATTAGAGTAAGCCCTAACAACATCTAGTGGTTCCTTAGCATTAAAATTGCCATTATCCAGCTGATCTAGCTCAGAATAAACTCTTTCTTCATTGATTCCTTGGCTAGGCTAATAATAGCTAATTTAAAATATTAATTTCCAGAAGAAAACAGAAACTCTTCTTTGTTTCTCAAGGGAATTTTTGCTGGCATTTGGCAACCCAGAAATTGCTGACACATGGTAATGACGCAGAACTACGACCAAAATAATAATAACTCGACCTCTGACCTCAACAACTCCAATATCGGAATGGTTTGTCGAATTTGCCTTGGAACTGATACTGGCTCTGAATCAGGTCGATTCCTGCAGCCTTGCAACTGTAAGGGTAGCATTCAGCAAGTCCACTCCAATTGCCTCAAAAAGAGTATTCTTTTAAGCACAAGGGGTATGGAGGAAGCAATAAAATGTGACCTCTGTCAAGAAAAATTTAAAATGGTCCTGAAGTTCAGAAGAAATAAAAAATGTACAAAAATCGCTCGAAGAGGGCTTGGGGTTTTTATTTCAATAACGAGCCTTATTTCAGTCTGGATGATTGTGCAAGTATTACTAACTATTTATATTATCTTCGCTTTGGAGGCAAATCTCGACCAATCGAAAGAATATGAGTATACAGCAGATCATCTTTGGAACAATCTCGTCCGAAACATTCGATTCCTATGCATTTTCATCGCGATGACTGTTGCAGCTTTCCGGACACTGTCCGTGAAAAACGATTGTCTCGACGTATGTTGGAATATTTATAATAAAACTCAAGATGTGCCTAAGGATAAGAAGCTCCTGAGCAAATTAGAACTACTGAAAATGGCTGGTTATCCCATTTGAAGTGTAACTTTAGCACCAATTTTTAAGTTTGTTGTTATTCTTGTCTAGAGCTGTTTTCAATCTTGATACAATATGTAATTTATAAGAAATCGATTACAAACTCCAAAATGATATGCCTGCAAACTGATTATTTATTTGCGATTAAGAGGACAGAAGAGGTACTCTTCCAATGAAAAGGAGAGTAAGTTTTTCATAGGTTGCTAGGGTAGCCGAGTATATATAGTTACAGTTATCAATCTGCTGATACCTTCCTGATCTCACGAAAATAACAAAAATGGCATTGTCTTTTCTCCTTCTCTAAATGATCGTCCTAATTTGTTATCTATAACAATTTGAGGTTAATACTTTCCAGAATAGACTAAAATTATTTCTTAGAAGTTTAAATTGAATCCGTCGTCGAAATTAAATGTTTCGTCTTTCAGTAAATGATTTGGGACTTTCAGGAAAAAATACACATTATGAAAGGTTCTTCTGTATTTATAAGGTGATCGTAGCTCTATGGTAGCAGATATACTTTTGTCCACACTCCAATTTTCCAAAAACGACAGAAATATCAAAAAGGACACCTTCTCACGTGTTTTGGATTCAAAGAGATAAGGAAGAAGGAAGCAACAATGATGCTGCTTCTCATTCATCAGAAGGGCTTTCATTCAAAATAAATAAGAATTAATGAAACCATCCATCATATTATGGAAGTTATTTTTTTCTTATATTTTCTTTAATTCTTTGATGAAGGGGAGCTTGGCTCTTGATCCTTGTGGATTCTAATGAAGGAAGGACAATCTAGAGCAGGAAACCTTAGTTGATCAGTATTTTTGCTATGTTACAATTTAACAGAGGAACTATTTTATTCCATTGTATGGAATAATCAATCAAGTCGAGCTGATATCGGAATAAGTTTTTCGAATTTGTTGGATTAGACAATTCAAATAAAATTGATTGGCATTTGGAACACCTTTGGGGTTTCCGACGTTCAATCTCTTTGAGTACTCCGCTTATAATACATTTCTTGCTCACTCTATCATGGAAAAAAAAATTTTTCTATTTAAGTTTAAGGATGGTGAATAGAATAAGTGAGCCGAGTAAACTTACCCTGAGTGAGATACACAACTCGATGGAAATATCGGCAATAATATGTTATTGGAGCACCTTCATGAAGAAAACTTTGAAAAGTAATCGGAATTATTTGAGATTCTTGGAACAACAAAAAAAAAAAGAGTATGAGAAAGAGAAATGCAATATTTTACATTATTGGAAGACCCAGCTTAAAAAAAAAACTGACAAGGAGGAGGCAGATGTGGCCTCTTGGATGCTCAATCCTTTTTTTTTTTTGGCAGCGAAATAATTCCCATTGAAAAATGTGTTTTTAATTTTTGATGAAACCATTTTTCAATTTCCGTTTCCTGGCTAAGCTGAGAACATAGTTAATTTAAAAAAAAAATATCGGGTAGTCATCCAATTAGGTACGTCTGAATAAAAGCTCTACGTAACAAAAAAAACAAAATGCCGCAAAACTCGGACGCCTTTTTCGATCATCTCAGCTCGAACAATGCACCTGCTTGTCGAATATGCCTCGTAAGTGAATCAAACTCTCAAACTGGAAAACTTCTGCAACCTTGCAACTGTAAAGGCAGTGTTAAATACGTTCATGCTAACTGTCTGAAAAAAAGCATTCTTTATAGCAAAAAACGAGGGGAAGACGTCATTAAATGCGAGCTCTGCCTAGAGACATATAAAATGACCCTCACGCTCGGAAGAAAGAATAATGATATGCCAAACCTCCGAAAAGGACTAATATTTTTTATTTCAATCCTAAGCCTCTTCTCGATATGGGTTCTTTGGAAAATAGTGCGAGCAATTGAAATTCTTTGCACAATGGAAGAAGATCCTTTCGGAGATTATGACTATGATCAGGAGTTTCTTGGGGAGAAGGTACACCGTGGCGTTAAAATTTTGGGGTTTTCGGCTTCAGTTATACTTGTGTGTCTCAAAGCCATCCGCTACATGAAAAAGAATTCAGAGACTCGCTGGAATATTTACAATAAAAATGAGGAAGTTCCCCGAGATATGAAACTCTTGACGAAATTGCAAACGTTGAGGAAGCTCGAACGTCCTCAGAAGAAGTTGTAAATTCCGAAACGTCAGTAATAATTCACTTTTCATTATATGCAAATCGAATAGTAAAAGTTTGCTATTATTTCAAAATTGATTTTTCGCAATCTAAACTAATTCGTGTCTCATCAAATCGATGTATTAATTCTGTATCCTATAACTAACTATCTGCTTTCAATGAGAACACGAATGATAATTTCTGAATATACTCTCAACGCACCTGCAATTCTTCTCACTATTGTTTTTTAATCAACGTTGATCTCTTCGATTATTCTTTGGGGGTAGTAAAAACTCCAAAGAATTAAGGATAACATAAATATCGCTTCTCCAGTTTAGTTGCATTATTTGGCGATTATGTGAATAAGATTAATAAATTTGAACAATTAAGGTTAATTGAGGCTAATTAATTGAGGTTACTTGAGGTGAATAGCTGAATACAGAATAATTCCACTTTAGAGTACAAATCAAAATAGAGTTCGTAACAGTCATCACAATACCATATCACAGGACCAAGGCACCTCGTTCTTATCAAAATATTTTACTTTTTCTAAACGAAACATTGAAAAGCAAACTACATTGTATTTAGAGATTTTCTTGAAAAAAAATATTCAAGATCTACCGTCAGTCTAGTCGATGGGTCAGCAGACATAATACCAAACAAAAAATCGTCTTTTAGAAAAATTTTCCGTTTTGTTAAGATCAACCAAAATATCAAATAATTAAAATAATATCAAGACAAATGACAATTAGTGATATGAAATTGAAGGTTCAAACGTATGTTGAGGTAAATCCTCCCATTCAGAATTCAAAAATACTGAAATATAAAAGAAAACTATCCGATAAATTCATTATTTTATGGAATTAACTGTCTAACAAACCATGCACCCACAATTTCTACTTTATTTCAATCATTTCAATTATTAAAAATGAGCACTTTTTCGCTGTCCAATAACCATTTCAACATCTAAAGCAGGTGTTTGAGATTTTATCGGGCTAATACTGATGGCGAAGAAATTTTTGGACACCGTCCACAATAATGAAGAAAAAATCCTGAGTTAATAGCCATTTTAAAAGCTTCATACAAATAAGAGGGTAGATTTAATAAAATTTTACTGCAAGCGATTAAAATTGGGCAGCTGTCCTGTAAATGAAGAAAAAAGCTGAGAGATATATCAAACCTGATAAACGCCGCCACAGCAATCCCACAGCACCTGTATTAAAAATAAACAACGAGGAAATTAAGTTATTGCAAGAAGCAACTGAGACCAGTAAAAATTTGGAGAATAGCAGAACAATTGGAGAACAGAGCTCCGTAATCTCCGAGCAGAGCGACCTTTCTTCTGAATCACAGGAATCTCATATCGGAGAACATATGGAGCTGCATCGAGCCGGGAATGTACTCACTCCGAGCCTCTTCCGACAAGTTTCAGCGCCTCTCTATACCATTAACACTGGATTCAGAAGGACAATTTCTCACCCTACTTCCAGCTCGCCTTCTAGTAGTATTAAAAGAGAGTCTATCCAAGGTAGGCAGCGGATGTCGACTATTGATCCTTCTACCATCAGGCGCCTTAAATCTATTAAAGTGGATGCTCTCAAAGAAGAAGATCAGATTGAAGTCAGAAACTTTCATTATTGGCGAAATTTTGATTAAAACATGTGTTTAGCTTGCGGTGTTGATATTACAGAAGCAGTCTGAAGAGCGGACGTCCACTGATATCGATTTTCTTGTGAGATGCACGCAAAATGTTGCCTTTTTTAAAAAATATGACGAAGATACGCACAGGCAGTGCATGACAAAAGTTTATCATATACATTTGAAACAGGGGGATACCTGCGTTAATCATGGTAATTTAATTCTAATTCACTTCATGTATTGTTGATACTGATTGATTATTATCTATAATCTATGGCTGAATGGTTTCTGAGTTTTATTTGATTAAAGGCGAGTTTGGAGAAACGTTTTGGATTACACTGAAGGGGAAAGTTGGAATTCTTATTCCGAAAGAAAGAGAAATTAAAACGAAGCAAGGAGAAGTGCGCAAAGAAAAGGTTCCTCTAAAGATTGGTGTAGAAGGCGCTGGCTATGCGTTTGGGGAGCTGGCTCTGCTGGAGAGGAAGCCAAGAGCTGCGACTGTTGTTTGTGAAGAAGATTCGGACTTTGCCTTGCTTGACAAAGAGCATTTTCAACAGATTCTGCGTATAATCGTTTCATCATCTTCGGTCTTATCTTTTCACAACAGGCGAAAAGGAAGAGAACAGGCTGTTCAATGAAGTTAATTTTTTAAAATCTTTGAAGATATTTTCACATTGGGCATACAACTCTCTCCGAAGCCTCTTTATGTATTGCAAAGTGAAAGAAGTTATTCGCAATCAGATCGTTTTTAATCAAAATGAGGCTCCTGAGTACATGTACATCATCAAAACAGGCGAATTCAAGGTAGCAATTAAACTTTTTAGAATTTCATCTCCTGAATTTTTCAAATAAAGCTTTCTGAAAGAGTCTATTTTGACGATGAAAATGAAAGTGACAATGACACGACTGTGGAAAAATATTTGAGAAGAAAATTGCCTGCTCGAGATGTTGAGGTAAAATTATGTTCTTTCTCTCAGTAAATAGAGTTAACCCGACATATAGCTCTCGATTCTGGGTCCTGGGGAGATATTCGGTGCAGAAGATATTATACAAGACAAGAATAGAACGACTTCTGTCGTGTGTATTTCTCAAACAGGTCAGTTCATTGAGATCAATAAAAAGGTAATGCAACATTTTGATTATTTCGGAATCTCAATTAAATTTTGAGCAGGAAATGAAAAATTTGATACTTACTGATTATTCTGCGAGCAGATGGTTGAAGAGTTACTTGAGTGCTAGAGAGAAAATTCACAAAAAGCGCAGAGAAGAAATCGTTTCTTGCACGAAAACCGTTCAAAATTTACTAATGCGCACAACGACTTCTTTGAGTCCAAAAAAAGACCCTGCAACTTACTTACCTAACATCGTTAATGAAACTCCTGAGCAAGCCGCAAAAATGGAAGAGCTGCATTTATACTACCGAAATCGGAACCCTGAGAATTTACTTAATCAGACTTCTGAAGTGGCAGCAGAGTCTGATAGATTAGCATCACCTAGAGAGACAATTGAAGCCCTGGAATTAAAATCACGAGAAACTTCAAATCAAAAACGAACTCACACTAGCAACCATCATTCTAATAGCCGAAACCTCCATTCACCCCTACGAGCCTCAGATTCAACCTCTCAGAAGCTGAATACGCAAAGTCCGATGAGAAGTAAGGATCTTTATACAATACTTCTTATATTAATACCACATAATTATCAGCTGGACTTCCTATGAGACTGAGTATAAGTCTCCAAAAGAAAGAGAAACCTAAGTTCATGAAGGACGCCAAATTATCTCTCACTCAAACTAGAAGCAGATTTCGAGAGACAGAAACCAAGACCGAAGAAACTGATTCAGATTATTCAGCTAAATTGCGTCAGAATACGAAAACAACACGTGAAGAAACTGAGTCAGGCAATTACCTCCCCTCCAATTGGTCGCCAACGATTCACAAAGTTGAGAGTCCATTGCTAACAAAAATTAACTCCAACCCAGAAAGACGTGTCGACCCTTTGAAGCTACAGTTCATTTCTTCCCTTGATAACTTCGAGCCCTCTTCCTTACCAACAACAGTGCCGCTGACAAACCGCGAATCGCTCCCTAAAGAACTCACTGAAAGCTATCAGAAATCAGCATCTCCTGAAACAAAACGTGAAGAAACATTTGCCATGAAACTCATGGAGAAGCAAAGTCCAGATGGACGAAATGCGATGAGAAGCCAATTAACATTGAATTTGAATGGGATCTCCAAGCTTGCTGACTTAGGAAAACTGAAAACTTCTCAGCAAATGCTTTATAACCAGACATTCATGTCTGGTTTTCTTTCTGCAAGAGAGTCTAAATCGTTCCCCGAAAAACCGAGTCTTCCAATCACGGTTACCCTAAAAAAACGCCTTAATGAATTAAATACATCTCCAGGAACCAAGATCGAACTCTCCAAGCCAGTCCAGCTTCCTTTTATGCAAAAACAATCATCTTCAGAGACAAAAGCAACGAAAGTGTCTACTACAGCAGAGTCCAATTTTCAATTTATTGTCGAAAGCGGCCGAGCGTCACCTCAGCGTAAAATTAGTGATGTTCAAAACGATTTGAAAAGTCAACCGATATCAATGCAGAAAAAGCTTAATAATCGAATCAAATCGCTGCAATTAAGAATGGACACCAACGATTCATTCTCGAGAACCTCTCAAATACTACCTCCAAAGATGAGTTGGAGCGAGTCTGATAATAATTGTGATTTGACGATAAAATCCGTGAGATCTATTCAAAATAATTCACCACAATTGTCGCCTGGGCTTAAATCACCTCAGTTATCGACAGTAAAGAGTCAACATAAAAAAACGAGCAGTTTTAGCACAAAGAGTCCTGAGACAAATAAATATTTCAAATTTTAGTGCAACTATTAACGAATGAGTAAAAAGATAAATTTTTTTTCCCTTCATCCTGAGAAATTTTTTGAAGTGAAAATCATACACTGACTATTCTAGATTAATTCCCTGCAAAATCGTGAAGAATCATCATAGATCATTTTCATTTTGTTTCAAAACCTCGAAGACTATATTGTTAGGGTCTCTCAATCTTCAATTGAGGATTAAGTGATTCAACAATAAAATATCGAAGTTTTTAATCCAGATAGAATTACAAACTTGACTGATGAAGAAAAATGTTATATAGCTACAATGAGAGTGATTTCCAAGGAAATGAGCCTGAAGATTTACAGCTCAAAGTAGTTTCGATAGACATGAAAGGGATCCAATGGCATGATATCTCCGCGAATCGATCAATTCAAGTGATATCTCACCTAAAAGATTCAATTTACGGTGAGCAGCTTCTGAGTATTCATTATGTTTATTTCTTTTGCAGGAGACACCAGACTAATCGAGTATATTCCAAATTCAGATTTGCTCTTAACATCCTGCTATCGGCATTTTCACAATTTATCGGAATATGAAATTATTGATTGTGTCAAATGGAGGACTGTGTATTCATCTGGATGTTCTCATGGATGTAAATGAACTCTATGATCATTTCATCACGAGAATAAATCTCCCTGAAATAGTTTTGTCTGATATAGCAATCAACACTGAGAGGAATATTGCGGCATTATTTTCATCAGAAAATGATTCAGCATTTCATTATTTTGATATCGATAACCTCAAACTGCTCAAGAAAGTCTCTTGGAACCCAAACCAACAAAGTTTAACGAATTATCAACATATTTTTTACCATTTTCTTGTTAGAGGCAATAACTGGACTCACCTTCCAGCCGCAGGGAGAAAAGATCGCTACGATTGATTTTAAAGGGAATTTTGCGATAAATGATATTAATACAAGCAATCTGCTTGTCTCTATGCAATTGTTGCCGTACGATACAAAACGTATCAAATATCAATTCATGTCTTCCCTCATTGTTATCAAGTTTCTAAAAACAAATGCCGATGGAATCCAAACAAACAAATTCCATTGATTGCTGCAATCGCTCAAAATATATTGACATTCATCAACGCTGAAAAACACCTCTCAAACTTTTTATCTGAAAACACTCTCGACAATAAACGTATCAAATGCTCTTCCATGGTATTTGATAATGGTTCAATGATAGGGACTGATTCTATTGATTGGCATCAGAATGGGAGTTTATTGGCGTCAGCTGGGAGCGACGGAGATATCAAAATTTTCGACTTGAGAGAGAATAGGATAATAAAGGTTGTAGATTTGCCAGAGAGCAGAGGTAAACCTGAAAGAAAAAATTGGAAAAACGTGATTGATTTTTGATAATAGATGGATTGAGTATGACAGTTAGATGGAGTAAAGATGGCAATTGTATTGGCATAAATTTCGGAGGAGTGACGAAGATCATTGAATTTTCGACTTCAAAAACAGTATATCCAAAGGAGACACCAAAAATATTATATCAGATGTCAAGAGGATCTTTCTGCTTCATGTGATCACATTTCGTTTCAATAATTTATGAAAAATACATTATAGATGTGTTATAATAGCTTATCTTTGCAAATGAATTACAAAACTAGGTTTCCCAAGCCAATTAACATCATTGATACTGACAAACTACGATCTTGAGTATCTGTACACAGCAATATTGCTGTTCACTAGCAGTCTACGTTTTTCTATGTGCTTCAATCAATGATAATTTGAGAATGTAAACGAGGCAGCAGCTAGAATAGTCGACTCAGACCATGATGTGATGATCTAAGAGTGCTCATTAAATAGATTTCTTCTTTTGGGATTTTGTGACATTTACATGCAGAGAATTAGTAAGCTTTCACTGATGTCTTATCAAGTAAAGAAATACTAGCGAAGTGTATGAGTATTGCTAGCATCCAAAGTGGTTTTTCGAAGAAAATTTCATCATAAGGCTTAAACTTAACCAATATCACTCTTTCCGGAAAAATCTTTGAAGACTTAACATTGACTACCATCTCATGCCTTTCAAGGGTCGTCAGTAGTATTGGCGAGCAGTATTACTCAACCAAATAGCTCACTTTCAGTCACTATGAGGTGGCGTCCTTTCATTTAAAATTAGGCTATTTTATACACAGACAAACTGTTAGGACTTCCAACAGAAAAATTTATTGGACGATTAGAAGGACATCCATCCAAGAGCTATTAATTATATTCTCAATATAAACACCTTTCTCTTATTTTATGCCAATTTCATTATTATACTCCATTATATAAGATTATCACTCTAAATTATAACTATCTTCTCGATTTCGCTGCCATTCGAGCCTATTTTTGAAAATAATTCAAACTTTTGAATGTTATCTGAAAACCGCAAAATTAGTTTTTTGATACTTGTTATTTAAGATGATGTTGGTTTTGATTTTGTTGGAAGGAAACAACGTGTGCTTAACCATGTCTGTTCGAAAATTCTGCATTGATTCTGATTGGAGCCCGACCATTTCCGAGATGCTCTGATATCAATTTCCTCTATTTCTGCTCGGGAATCGATTGGTCAGATTTCTGTTAATTTTAGGGTGATATAAAGCCCAAATTGATCAAAATTTTAAAAAATCTATTCCTATTCAAAAATTACTCAAACCAAAGATGGAAATACCTCTTCCTAAGCAACTCATTTCAAGAACTGGTTCTGTTGATCTCGAGGAATTTAAATCTGCCCGCACCAAAGCTTTATACTTCGGAGGAAAATGGGACCCTGCTTGCCGCAGATTCAACCGATTACTTTCTGACTTCTATCACCGAGTGAACAAGGAAAACAAAGAGATTGAGGTCGTTTTCGTTTCTTCAGACAACTCTCTAGAAGATTTCGAAGACAATAAAAAAGATATGCCTTGGCTGAGTGTTAGTTACCAATCAACCGAAACTATAGAAAAATTGAGATCTCTCTATGGCGTACAAGGGGTTCCCTCAGTGGTGATTGTAGATGATGATGGCAAAGTTTTGAGTCGAGAGGCTGAAGCAGACATAGAAAACTTGTCTGATGATCCTTTACTGCTACTTAGATCTTGGAAGAGTCAGCCTTAATTGACCTATTATAATAATGAATATGTCTTTATATTTTGTTGTTTCATAACATTACATATTCAAGTGGTGATGGTTATTAAAAAGCGACCTCCAGCAAATAGCTCCTTAGTTTTGGGAGCTCAAGAAGTCTGGGAAGCGAGATTGTAGAGATATTTTTTATTCAATTTGTTTTTCCTAAACGGTTTCTTGTAGTTGAAGTATAAGAGAGCAAATAATTTCGAAAGCTTCGATTAGAGCTGGCAATGGGAATATATGTTCCTTTCTCAGAGGGTATTTTTCTGAATTAGTTTGGAGAAAGGAGAGGTTCATGATCAGAATTGTAACTGTGAAACTCCAAATTAAGACTCATAACATTTTAAATCTTGCACAGAATTTTTTTTTTTATTTCAATCAGAAATTAAGGTATTCGACCAGAAATGCGAAAAATGTTGTCGTGATGCGAATTTTCGCCTCAGGTTGACTTGATTTAGCTGCTTAGTTGAAAAGAAAGTCGTATGTGCTTCTTTTGAGTGAGCGGTATTGACTTTGGTGAAATTTTTACGAATCGCCAATGCTACAAAATACTAAAATTAATAACTCCTTCATGATACTATTATAAAGAGACTGAATAACAAACTGAGGGTCCTTCAAGATTAAGTCATATTGCTATGATCCATTACTTTTGGCTTCACATTTAATGAAGTCACAGACAATCTTGAGGATGCTTAAGTGAAACGATTACAAGGCTGGAACACTTTCAGAACACAATATGACCGTCTCTAAAGAAATGAATGAAAAATGTCTCTTTCTCTTTATAATTTGCTTGTTTTGAAATATATTTAGCAAATTGTTGAACATTTTTAATCTGGGTGCGCTCATGCCTATGTGAGCTTTATGAGTTCTATAGTTGCAATTTTGTTCTGGATTTCGAAATGTTGTTACTAACATATAATGTCATGGAGTGAGCCAATGAATCAATTTGAAACGCTTGGTTGTACTCTCAAAATAAATTTACAAAGTTAAATAATAAAACTCCTCATTTATTAGTCAAGGCAGACATGATCGACCCTTATATATTATAACTCTCCTTCTTATTTTTCAAGGGAATTTGCATTAATGCCAATCCTGTGAATTACCAAAATATGCAATCAGAACAACTTGCCAGCCAGATATCTTATTAAATCAAGCAAGAAAATCTCTGCAAACATATTATTAATAAAAAGCAGAAAAAACATTCGCACACACATTTTGATACTAATAACCATTCTGTTTGAAAAATGCATTTTGAGGTTGTGTTTTTCAAATTAAGAATAATAATTTGGTCCGTATGTCAATTGTTCATTGTTTTCACTCTGTTGTATATTTAGCGGAACTAGCTCTTGATTCGGATGTTTGCTGTGAGCTAACGAAACTATGAAAAAAGAAAGAAATAACTATTAGTATCAAATAAAGCAGTAATGGTTACATAATTCATGTGCTGGTTGATCCGGATGATACCCTTTAGGAGCCTGGTTCATATAGATCTGAACATTATTCTCCGACGGTTGCATGATAGGATTATGATAGTAGTTTTGTCTTGGAATCTCAGAAGTTATTTGCAGATTCAGATACTTCAACTTGCCGTAGCCGCCGACTGACCAGTTGAGCCCTCTGCTGTTCCAAACTTGTGAATTTTCTAGATTAAGAAAGCGCTCCAAATTCCTGTTCATCGCCACTTTATTGACAATGAGAATAACAGCCCCAATGAAGACTGGAATGCACAGTATAAAACTAATAGAAGTTTCGTTGGAGGCGAAATCTATGATCACCATTACCCCGATGAGGAGAATCATGATAGCCAAACCAAATATTTCGATTTTTCTGTTGCCTTTCAGCGCAAATCGTAACCGCAGACAAAATTGATTGTATTCATCCTGTGTAATACGATGCTGAGCATTTATTGGATTGATTTCCTGTGGATCTTTGAAGAATTGAGCATAGGGGAGTTTGATGCCCGTATCTTGGTACTGGATCATTGATTTTGGGGTGGAATCAGAATCTTCAGTTAAATTCAGAATTATACATATATCGTAATTTGCATTAATGATAGTGGTCGCAAATGAAATTAAATGAAAAAAGTAAATGCTGCAAATTCCCAGGTTTATGTAAACTTTTTTGTATTGGGAAATTAGGAAGAATCAGAACAGTCCTCGCGATGACAAAGTCTGTAATTGAAATGAAAGAATAAAAATTGTTTTTTTAAAACTACAAAGATAGATTACGATAGAAGAATGACTTTGTTTCGAGATGCAATCTAAAAGAGGTTCATCGAAGTATATATTGCTGGTTAACCGCGTGCAAACAAGGATTAGCTCATTCTTGAAGCAACTTTCAGGGCGGTCGGCTTTGGTAGATTAATCATAATTATAATAATCTGGTCCATAGACCCATTGTGGTTTATTTTCATTTAATTGATCATTTAGCGGAGCCCATTCTTCATTCGAATGTTGACTATAACCATCCAAAGAAGCTAAGGAATAAATTCAAAGATAAACTAAATTCAAAGGCGAGAGTTACTTGATTCCTGTTCTGGTTGTACTGGATAGCATCCATGGGAAGACTGCATCGAATGGCTCAAGGTCTTATTCGAACTTCGAATTGTTGGATCACGGTAACATATATGGCTCTGAATATCAGAGGAAATCTGAAGTCTCAAATACTTGTGTTTCGTTCCGCTAGTGCCAACAACTAACCAGTTTAGACCTCTACTGTTCCAATATTGTGTGTTCTCTCTAGAAATAAATTCCTCTAGATTGCTATTCATTGCCATTCGATTCTTTATGAGCAAAATTATAACAATATAAAAAAACAGAACTATTGTCTTGGCCAGAGAAGCGTCTTGCAAAAGTAAACCTATCACTGGGAACGTCAGTACTATGGCGGTGATGATTATGATTGCTGTAGTGAGTGATCGTGCATTTTTATTGTCTTTCATTGCAAACTGTAACCGCTGACAAAATTGGTTGTAGTCATATTGTGTGATACGATGCTGAACGTTGATTGGGTTGATTTCCTGTGGAGGTTTGAAGAACTGGTCATAAGGCAGCGTAATGTTGGTATCTTTATATTGTTTCATTGCTTTTCGAACTGAACCTCAGTAAATAATTTACATAGGCTGTGATAAAAACGGTAAGATAAGCTCATGAAAACACATTTATGTAAATTCATGGATTCTAACTTATAGTCTTGTGGTTCAGAAGGATAATCTTTCAGTATGTTGTCATGACGTTACAGTGTAATAAGGGCACAAACCACATAATAAAAGGGAAACTAAGCTTATAAATTCATGGAGAGAGGCTGGTATTCTCCGTCTACATATTCTCTGTCATCAAAGGAAATATTATTTTTATCTTGCACCTCATTATTGTTATTCTAGCTCTGAACGATATTCAAACATTGCCACTGAGACATCACTTTCACTAAAGAGTTTGGGACTTTATGAATTTCTTCAATAGAATTGTGAACTACAAAAGTTCTCAGAACTTTCGCAATGTGGTGGAATCTGCAGATGAATAATTCTATTATTTCACATCAGAGGGATTGATATTCGTAAACTTTCCTAATTTCCTTTTTCTTAAGTAAGAAACTGTGAAAATTGAGCCTAATACCATTGATTTGGGTTCCAAACCTCCAGACTTCTCGTTTACATTGGCGATGTGTTTCATCATCAAAAGATCAAAGGACATTGTAACAGAAAAGGATGTACATTTGCATTTTTGTTTTCTCCTAATCGAATGCAATTAATCAGAGTGCTGAACTTCCTCACCGAGTAAATTCGAATATTTCGGCTATTTCTCTTTTTTATAAACTTCAAGGAACAACCATATATGATGATTTACACTCAATCATATGAAAAGCTAAGCGCCATAATACATTGGAGTTATTGTGATTTCAGCGTTATCTCCTGCTCTCCAGCCTTCACCTTTCCCTGCAAGATAGACTTCTGCTGCAGTGAAGTACCCCCCATCAGGCCTCTTGAAATTGAAATTTTTACCTAAACCAATGGAAAACGTGAGCTTGTCAGGGCTAAATCCAAGCTCTTCTTGTGCCATCATGGCAATTTCTTCGAAAGATTCGTCTGCATCAACTTCTATTTGAATCTGTCTGTTTATACTGGGAAATCTTAAGGTAAACGGGATTTGTTTATTCTGCATTCCTCTCTTTAAACTCTAGCTTTGCTTTATTTGACTTTTTTTTATTAATTGGGATAGTTCACAAGAGTATATTGAAATTTTTGCCACTGCTCTCACTTATTAATGTAAAATTCTTGAGTTTCGAAATATTTTTTTAAGGGAAGACTCTTAATGATAAGTTATTCTGACAAAATTGTGTTGCTGTCTCAGCTCTGTACTGCTGCTGTATCAATAAATTTGAAGCAAGAATAAAGTTTCAAGCCACCATTAATAATGAATTGAAAAAGGTTTTTCATCAGTTTATATCCTCGTAAAAAGTCGAGTGACTTTGTCTGAACTCGCTTTGATCGTGATGAGATTGATTTTTAGCTTCTTCTATATGAAAATGGTTCAAATTCAATTATATTATGTATATTTTTCCGAGTACGTTCATCTGATAGAGAGCATGCGACCAAATCTATAAATTATTAGTGATGTTATTGAGATTATATATATTAGATGCTTACTGTCCTCAATGAGTGTATTTTCAATTTCAATCATGCGTGAAAGGAAATTTAATTAACAATTCACAATTAAAGAAAAAAACTTTCAGCTCAATAAATATCTTATTTGATTGATCCGTGAGTTCTTCATTATTAGTTAATATCCTTCATCTTCAGCAATTCTAAGCTCTTATCCCACAGTCTCTTACCAACTGCTTCGTCCCGACCATGAGAATGCATTTTCGCAACCACGCAATCACTGTAGTAAGCACCTCCTTCCAGCTGATCATGATCTAAAAGGGCACAATGGAGAGTTGTCTGGGCGCCTTGTTTAGCATTTTTAACAATCAGCAGCAGAAGCGGGTAAAGGAAAGCAATGAGCACCTTAAAAATCAATTTTTTATATGCTCTTCCAATTTCGGTTCTCACAGAGCCTGGATGTAATGAAACCGCTTTTACTCCTTTCGATTCAAATCTTCGATTAAATTCATTTGCGAATATCACATTTGCCAGTTTACTCTGTGCGTATGCTTTCCACATCGAATATCCCTTCTCCAGCATCAAATCGTCCCAATGGATGTTTCCACTGAGAGATGCTAGAGAAGACACATTGATGACTCGACTAGGAGCCGACTTGACGAGATAGTCTTGGAGAAGCAGCGTCAGCATGAAATGGCCGAGGTGATTAGCAGCAAATGTGGTCTCTATGCCTTCAGGGGTAACGGTTCTTGTTTCCGAGAGAAGTCCAGCGTTATTGATCAATATGTCGAGTCTATCGTATTTTGATTTGAAAGCATCCACAAATGCTTTGATAGAACTAGTGCTTGTTAGATCTATCCTGATGAACTCGACCTGGGCGTTTTTTACTTCCTTCTTGATTTTTTCAAGCGCGATATTAGCTCTAGTTGGGTCTCGGCAGGCCAGAACGACACGAGCTCCAAGCTCCGCTAGTCGTAGGGCGGTATAGTAGCCGATTCCGCAGTTTGACCCAGTGACGATTGCAACTTTGTATTGCAAGTTGGGAGACAAGCGGCAAGTGCCTCCATTCATGTACTTTTTGAATAGGCTGAGGAAAATGACAGCTCCTATTCCGAAGACAATCCAGAATTGCCAGCTCATATGTTTGATTTCGCTTAGAAAAATTATATCAAAGTTTCTAACAAGAATATTTGTTTGGATGCTTAGAAATTATTCAAAATAATGAATTACTTATTACTTGTTCAAAGAAAGTATCTCTACTGAACAGAGTCCAAATACTTTCAGTCTAATTTTTCCAGACTGGTCCAAAGACCGGATGATGATATTCTGGCTATAGAAGAGGATTGTGGTACCTGCCTGATGGATAAGATGTCCTTGTTGCACAAGCGGCTGATTTTTCATTTTTGCTGGCAGAATTCTGATTTTGAGATTGGCTATGGAATAATTCCATACCTTCTACGATATTAAATTTTTAAGTAAAGCTCTACGGTTGCTTAGACAGATATTTATAATTGAAATCGAATTTAAGGATCACTGATCTTCGAAGAATCACCCAAGAAGTCAAGTCAAGGTAACAATGGGGGTGAATCTCTCGGTTCATGAATCCCGTTTGAAGCTTTGGTCAATGCAATCACAATACTGAAGATGATTTCCCTAATTCGAGAATCACATCACACCATTCTTCTATTTAAAGCTGATTGATTTTAATCTTGCATTAATTTTGAATCTATTTCGAGAAAAATGGAAACATCATCCAAGATTGTTATTGTAACTGGATCCAACAAGGGTATTGGCTATGCCCTAATGCAGCGACTCGTGAAACATGCTCCTCGCTTGACTCTTGTCCTCACTTCGAGAGATGAATCACTTGGCAAAGAGGCCGTCAACAATCTAATTAAGGAAGAACCGAAATGCAAAGACTCTCTCCATTATCACCCCCTAGACATCACAAACAAAGTCTCAAGAGACAAGTTCAAAGAATGGGTTCAGCAGACTTTCGGAAAATTTGATGTCTTGGTGAATAATGCTGGAGCCCTGGTCTCAGGCGAGCTCTACAATCCTGAATATATCGCCACAACTGATGATGTTGAAAAGGTTATTGGCACAAACTACCATAGCACTCGAGCTCTTACTGAGACACTACTTCCTTTATTAGCTTCTGATGGAAAGATCATTAGTGTCTCTAGTGCGCTTGCTGCTTGGAATCGGCAAGGAGAGCCTCTATTGAAAATTTTCACGAAACCTGACTTTGAAGACAAAAACCTTGAGGAAATCTACACTCTCTTCAAGGAAGCCGTCGCAGCGAAAGATTACAAAGAGAAAGGTTTTGTGAAATCGCCATATATGTTGTCAAAAGCGCTACTCAACGCATGGACATATTACGTGCTACAAAGAAGCTTGAGTGGAGATCAGCAAGCTTTTACGATGACACCAGGCCATTGCCGAACCGATATGGGAGGAGATAAAGCGTTGAGAAGTGCTGATGATGGTGCTGATACGATCGAATATTTAATTGTTGATGTTCCATTCAAGTTTGATAAGGAGATCAGCGGTAAATTTTTTGCTGAAAGAAAAGTAGTTGACTTTGTTGAAGGAATAAATCTTTGAGCAATTAATAGTATGCATTGTTTCCAAACTGAAGGGCATTAGCTAGATCCTGTTTTTATGATATTTCTTTTATGAGTTATGTCAAAGCGTATTCGGTGAGTTCTTTCGAAATGTTATGAATTTGTGAAAAACACTAAAACCAAGAAATGCAATGTAGCTATCAGTATGGCACTTCTGTGTAGTAAAATTATATCGATAAAATAGGTCTGCTAGGAGGATTTTTGGGTTTTGCTATTTTTGCAAAGCAGGCTTTATTTGTGCATTGTTGTATTGTAAGCCCTCTGAGTAAAGATGACAACCTGAAATCCAAAAATATTGAGTCGCCAGTGTGAAATTCTGAAAAAAACAAAGCGAAAATTTGCTTTAATTATTTGTGGTGTAAGCCCGTTTTGAATTCTTAATTGGATCAGGACTTTAAACGTAGTGACGATAGTGCATAACATGATTCAACTTAAAAAGTAAACATAATCTGCAAGAGCTTCATAACATGCTAACTATTTTAATTTTCTTCAATAATTAATGCCTTTCATTTCGAGTAGTTCTAAACTCTTATCCCACAGACTTTTCCCATATTCTTCATTCTTTCCATCAGGATTCATTTTGACTGGAACACAATCAGAGTAATAAGCACCTCCTTCTAGTTTGTCATGATCCATGAGTGC
>ENA-UOTZ01000862-UOTZ01000862.1-compost-metagenome-genome-assembly--contig:-NODE-862-length-24045-cov-4.491238_pt1 | contig 24045 bp, 16 predicted proteins | sample MGYA00238144_ERZ746983 | MGnify/ENA primary metagenome ERZ746983 (study PRJEB28759, sample SAMN06268863) | compost metagenome | isolation source: single cell | place: USA: California, Emeryville, Joint... | reverse complement strand
ATTCCAAACGCTGATTCATTCTTCCGTACTGCATAAATCTTTTTGAAGGAACCAATGCTCATTTCTGTTGCCTAATTCCATGATATTCACTTTGGGTGACCAGCTCTGAACACAACAACATTCATTCCAAAACAATATGTATTAGCAAAAAAACATCAGATCCTTGAATAGCGCAATAAAGTATTTAAGAAATTGGAAAAAGAACAGAGGTCTATGTCCTCTGAAGTGCAATTAGATCTATTTTATTTGGAAAAAAACAGGCTTATTGGTCAACACTTGTAGTCTCTAACCTAGGCTATAATATATTGTCTCTGATTCAAATAAAGTGATAAAGAGAGAAATCTTTATTGATGCCTACAGCGAAACCTCTCCCAAGTCTCAACTCCAAAGTGCATAACGCACGAGCTAGGGACACGACCACCTTCGAAGTTGAAATGATACATGAGCTTATCAGAAATATTGGGCCTAAACGCAATGATAAACTTCAGTTCGAAGTTGTATATGCTATTGTCGCCTCTATTTCGATCCTCACACAGTTCCTTCACCTTTACAAACTGGTATCGACTGATCAAAAGCCACTAATCTTCACCTATTGATAGAATTTCTACATCTATGACTTCAAATTGCTGATATATTCATTGCTGATTGTTTCACGACGTGTCCTCATTTCAAAAATCCGTGCTCAGAAGACGGACGACCCGCTTGGCTTGAGCATGCTATCATTCGTTCTCAAAGGATCGTTTGCGCTCTTCGTTGTTAACATTATTTACCTGCTCTACCAGATGCTCATAGAATACTCAACATCATCAGTCATTGTGCTGCTTTACTAGTAACATCAAGCTTCATCACATGGCGAACTCAAACTAATCTTTTTCTCAAATAGCCACATTATCAGCTTATTGATCTCATACTTCCTGGATAAATCAGTTAGATACTTGACGGGACCTAATGAAATGAACTTCCTCTACAAATGTAACTGCATCGCTATCAAGAGAGAGTCTTGTTACCTTTCATTTTTCAATTAGCTGCTCTGTTTAGAACGCTTGAGATATTCTATTTTTCGTGGTTCCTGCCTTTCAAGTGTCACAACGAGCATCTCTCATACGATTTTTTCACATCATTGAAGATTGCATTTGTAGCGGTGGTCAATACGACTATTCTCGTCTTTTTCTTCGGAGTCTATTATCGATCGGATGAGCTGAGAAAACAAGCAAAATCACTTGGATTTTGGAAACAAATTTACCACGATGAAAAAAAATTTGGAATCCCGTAAATTCAGAACACACTACCAAATTCCTTAATCTACTCATTTTTGTTAGGCCTAGTGTCAGCGAATGGAATCACCACAATGCACCTTATCGTGATGGGGTGATCGTTACATTGAATAAAAAATACTACCTCTCTATTTGCAAAGTGAATGCAAGCATACCAGGAGACTTCCATTCTAAGCTCATTTATGTAATTTCTCTTTTTGTTATACCCATTAACTCAAATCTAACCTTCTTTCTTTAGTATATTTTCCATAACCACACAAGAACCAGACATATTCTGATCATTTCCATGTGTGTCAACATCATCCTGCAGAGCGTCTTTTCATTCTTATCCTACCAAGGAATTACGACGATGTTCACTCTTGTTAATAGTTTCATAGTTATGTATTATATTGTCAAGCTTGACCATCGTCTGGAACGTTTTGCTTCATAGTTTATCATCAATAGGTTTTTTAACTGTCAGCGTACTGAACGGCATTTTTTGCATTAGTTTATTCAAACAATGTTATAATTTTTAAAAACGGAGTTTAAGGAACTGAGAAGTTCATATAGTATATTTCAAATAAAAAACTAATCGTCAGAATGAGTATCAAAGTCGCTGTCAGAGTCAGACCGTTCAACCAGCGAGAAATTGACCTTGGAGCTAAATGCTGCGTTGATATGAAGGGGCCAATGACGACCCTCCTCGATTTTTCAAAAGACGGGAAAAATCGAGATTTTACTTTCGATTATAGTTTTTGGTCCCATGATGGTTTTAGAGAAGATGAGAATGGAGTGTTCGTTCCTGAAAACGATAAGTATGCAGATCAACAATCAGTTTTTAACTGCTTAGGGAAGCAAGTTCTAGACAACGCGTGGCAAGGCTACCATTGTTGTCTATTTGCTTACGGACAGACAGGAGCCGGCAAAAGTTACTCTATGGTCGGCTATGGTGCAAATAAGGGTATCGTACCAATCTCCATGTTCGAAATCTTTGACAGAATTCGGAAAAATGACAATCCTGCGATTGAATACGAAGTGAACTTCAGTATGCTCGAAATCTATAACGAAAAGGTTCAAGATTTGCTGGTTGAGATTAAACAGCGACCACAGCAAGGACTGAAAGTTCGTGAGCACCAGAAACTTGGTGTTTACGTCGAGGGACTTTCGAAACATCCCGTCGATTCGTACGAAGCTATTGAAGCTTTGGTTGATGAAGGCAACAGAAACCGAACAATCGGTGCAACTATGATGAACGCTTCGAGCAGTAGAGCACATACCATTATCACGCTTGAGTTTAAGCAGAAAGAACAGGTTGACAAGCGTAAGACTGAGAAGCTTTCAGTTATCAATCTAGTCGATTTGGCCGGTTCAGAGAGAGCCGGCAAGACAGGAGCTTCTGGTGACAGATTGAAGGAAGGTTCTGCCATCAATACCTCACTGACGGTGTTGGGATTGGTTATTTCTAAACTTGCTGAAAGAGAGAATGCGAAGGGCAAGAATACTGTGATTCCATACAGAGATTCAGTACTCACTAGAATTCTACAGAACGCGCTTGGAGGAAACTCGAAAACGATTATGATTTGTGCTATTTCACCTGCAACAGATAACTTTGATGAGACTCTTTCAACCTTAAGATACGCCGATCAGGCGAAGAAGATCAAAAACAAAGCCGTAGTTAATGAAAGCGAGCAGGATAAGATGATAAGAGAGCTTAAAGAGGAAAATGAGAGACTCAAGACTATGCTTCAAAGCGGAAAACCAGGAGATTCAATGAACATGGGCATGGGTAAGTTCGACTGTGATTATATTAATAATCAATCGCTATTACATAGTGGATGAAGCTGCGTTACAGAAATACAAGGATATGGAAGAAGAGCTCAAAGAGAACGCTAGATTGATGGAAGAAATGGAGCAGTCTTATCAACAGAAATTGGCTGAAGCGAAAATCAAAGCAGCAGCTGAGAAAGAAGAAATGAATCGCATGAGAAGCGTTCCACATCTTATGAATTTGAGCGAAGATCCACTACTCAATGCCAAAGTCGTGTATACTATCACCAAAGGTAACTTACAGCATCTAACGAAGTGAAACTTATCTAATTTATCTCAAACAAAGATAATATATATGTTGGCAAAAAGAATGGAAATCCACCACCAGACATTGTACTTGGAGGTGTTGGCATCCAGCCAAATCATGCGGTCTTACATAACATCGAAGGAGAGATTTCGATTGAACCATGCAATGTACGACTACTCCCTTGCCCTAATTTTTTTTCTCATATGGTCTGAACTTACTCATTAGGAGGCAGCAGCGGAGTATATTTACGTCAACGGTGATAGGTTGCTACAAAAGAAAACTTTGAATCACAATGATCGTATTGTATTCGGAACAGCAAGCACTTTCCTCTTCAAATACCCTGGACGAGAGGGAGAAATCTCCGAATCGAAAGAAGGTGGTGCGACTGGCGAGTATGACTGGGAATTTGCTCAAAGAGAGCTTCTCGAAAAAACTGAAAAGATCAAGAAGCAACAGCTCGAACTCTTCGAAAAAGAGAAGGAAGCAGAGAGTAAAAAAATTTTTTATTGCATTGCTTGATTGATTTGATTTTGCCTTGACTAGTGCAACGAAAATTGAAAGAGATGGAAGAAATTTTCAAAAAAGAGAAGGAAGATACTAGATCCACTATTTTCAAGCAAAAAGATGAATATGAGAAGAAGCTCAGGGAGCTAGAACTCAGAATGAAAAAAGAAACAGAAGAACAAAAATTAGAATCTGAGAAGAGAGAAACGGAGCGTGAACTGGCTGAGATGTATGCGAAGTTCGAGGGTGAGAATATGCAGCGAGAACTCGAGAGAGAGCGTAGAAAGAAAGAAATCCAAGAAGAGTACACCAAGAAAAAGATCATCGAACAAGGCAAGAGCTACTTGCAACATAAGCTCGCAAAATATCTCTCCTGCATCACTGAGGTCAATCTCATTGCTAAAGAGCTGCAGAGAAGAATCACCTTCTCAGTTAAACTGCGCTACAAATATATCAGTAGCGAAATTATTACAATCAATGATAAAGCAGCCAGACCAAAGATATCCATTCAGGTTCATAATAAAGAAGAAGGTCGAAAATACTTCTGGAGCATGAAGACGTTCAAGAATCGTTACTTCATGATCAAAGACCTTCTTGAAAAATACTATGAAACGAATCAGAGACCTGAGCTCGATAAGAATGAAGATCCTTTCTGGGACCCTCCAGAAGCAACTACTCTCGCTCAAGGCTATCTGTCACTTGCTCCACTTTGCTACCTATTTGATAATCAAGTTGAATTGCCTTTGGTCAATGAGATCGGAGAAGTCGGCACCCTGCAGGTGAATCCGCTTTGTCTTTTATTGCTCTTTACTGATAACCTCATAGGTCCACTTATACCCTACTGACGAGCTAGGAGAGCCTTTAGATTCTGAGAAGGTCGATCTGTTTGATGATCCTCGAGAACTTCTTGAAAAGAGACTTGACTTCATCCTGGCTATCGAGAAAGCTGCATTTCCTGATGACTTTTGCAAAGATATTCACTGTGAATATGACCTCCTCACTGACGAAGGAACTAAAACTTTCAAGACTAACATTGTAATCTATTTCTGCGTTCCTCTATTCTAATCATTCATATCACATCCAAGATTTACGATAAGCATGGTACTGCAGCATTCAAATATTCTATGCAACACACCATCAACAGAGTTACAGAGCAAATTCTAGAATATCTCCAAACATCAATTGTAACTTTATTAGCCCATTTGTGATCGCATACTAATTATTTTATTATCGATCTTAGCTCGCTATCAGAGTAGAGGGATATTTGATCGAAGACGAAGCTGTGTTGAACCCACAAGAAACAAGGAGAAAAGAATCCTACGCTAACAAGAGAAAATCATATAAGATAAGATTTTCCATGAAAATTGCTGTACTTATTTTACATTGAAAATTTACCCAAGTGAGGTGACGACAGAAGAAACAACTTCCACAGAAAAACCGGAAAAATCCGAGGCACGTCAGAGAGCGAATACAAATATGGATATGAAAACTACTGCGACTACTAACAGCAGCCAACCCAAACCTACATATGCAGTCAATAGCAACCTCCTTGATCCTCGTCTCCTGGAGCGTCTCCCTCAGAAAGGAAGGCCTGCTACTTCTAACCAACCCGTTACTCCGAAGAAAGGCGAATGCGGTAATATAATATTTATCACTTAATTACTGATTTTTCTGCGTTAGTGATCTTCTGAGAACATCAATTAAAGGCTTTTAGAACATTGAATCTTCAAATGATTAGTTATCATCAATATTACCAAATTATTAGAGATGATCAGTTTGTTCTAAAGTTTATCAAATCATAGTCATTCATTTATTTTGATATCTTATTCGGAAGTCCATTTCGGTTTACAAGATAGTCATATGTGCCTTACTTCGAGAGCATAATCAAATATTTTAACCCTGAAATCAAATTTATTTCCTCCAAGATTAGTTGCAATGGACTAGTTTTGATTTTTGAAACAAAAAAAAACAAAAAAAAAAACACACACACAGATAGAGAGCAATAATTATTTTGTAGATACATAAAACGCTACTATATAAACTGGTATAGTTTTCTCAATGCACTTTTTCATTACCCTATCTGCACACAACTCGTCAGTTCACATAAATTTCAGAAGTATTATATGCAGTTTAATCATCGATGAAACTGCCGTTGTTGTCTTGTTGATTAGGGCTGTTCTCTGGATCTTGAGGGAGGTCATTAATCGAGCTTTTCTGCTTGCTACCAGTGTCTACCGGCTTTGTCATGGAAACGGTGCTCGTTGTTAATGACTTTGAGAATTTTTCCATCAGGTTTGGGTGCTTGAAAACAGGGATGTTGTTTATTGAAGTTTGCTTTAGAGAAAAAGTAATAACAGTTCGTCCAATCTGCAATGCGATCTTCTTTCTTTCAATTTTATATGATTTGCGGAGGAAAATCAAAGTGCCGAACTTTGAGTTGTTATCAATTATCACAAAGTTGCCGTTAATATATTTAATAAAAGCGTGGAGTCTTGAGACGGAGATGTCATTCTCTCGGAGATCGCATTCGTGGCCTCGACCCTACCAACAAAAGTCGTCAGCTTATAGGTTTCTAATCATAACGGTACCAATTTGATTGAATGCATTTGGTCAGTTAGACTCAACAGCACAAGCATCTTGGAGTTGTCGTAATTCTCTTTGGACTTATCATAAAATACTCTCTCCAGCACGATGTAAGGAGTGTCTGGCCTTTGGATCGGGATCAATTCAACACCTTTGTCGTCTATGTCACACAGGTCTGGTAGAGGAAGCTTGCAGACTTCGCAGTTGAGTTTTTTCCAATAAGAACAGGTAACTCCTGGGTTGACCTTCTTCTTCACTTTGCTGCTAATCCAGTCTTGGAGACATTTAATGTGGACAAACTCGCTTGTGCCTTTGCAATTGCACGGATTCACTAGGAATTCATCGACTTCTCCCTCCTCTAACAAGCAGATTCTGCATTGCTTCTTTGTTTCGGATTTATTTATGTCGACTGCCTTTCTGATCAAACTGAACGGAACGTTCTTCTATCGAAGGAAAGAAAGAAGAGTTAAGACGATCGGGTGGTTTCAAAGCTCAGAGTTACCACTCCGGCACCATCCACCAGCAATGAACTCAAATTAAAATTGTGATCCATAAATTCAAGTACGCGATATTCTATTCTTCCCAAACGAATTATATCTCCAAGCTCTAAAACATAGCCCTATGTAACTCTCTTTTAGCTTGGAGTGTCTTAGAAATTATAATTTACTCTCTGACTTCCATCATCATTTTTGAGGCTTCTCACAATCAAAAAGAGCGAATTGCTTTTGTTGTATTCATGGCTTGGGTTCTCATCGATCTTGAGGCTAAAATTTTCTGCGTTTGGGAACGAAAGTTTTAATTTAATGTGCTTTTCTGTTCAGAGATACCATTTTTTTCATTTTCCGCGACGATGCTAAACAGAGGAGTAGGAGTCTTATCTTTAAAAGTTGCAGAGTCAATGTCTTTAGTTTTCGTTATGAAGATATCGCTTCCTGAATTCAGTTCATAAGAGGACTTTCTGAAAAGTAAATTACCGTCTTTATAAACTTTTGATGTCGATTCCACTTTTTCTTTATTAAATAATACGTTTTTGCTCTCGTAGTCAAACAAACCATGAGAGTCCTTTGCCCATGTGACTCTCTTTATCTCAACGCTTTTGTGAATGAGTTTTTGAAACTAAGTAGAAGTTTACTAAGATTGGTAGTTCTTCATTGAAATCGGCGAAACTTGACAGAATTAATATAGTAATATTTAATTATTTATTTTTTTTCTTCGTTCCTATGAATTAATAATAGAGCTTGGGAGTAACCATCAGCTGGAAAATGCAGATTTCTCGCTCCTTCTATTGCCTTTTGCAGGCGTAGAAGTCAATAAGCTTTTCCAGTCTCTAGGTTCTTTCCTTCATTGAAACAGTCGCTATTAATTTAAGGGCTAATAAATTTTGCCTTTGATTAGTAGCATAACCTACTAATTTATCGGATCAGAAATTTAAACTCCATCAGATTGAAGAAACAAGGTACCGAGTAGGTAGGTATTGAACACCAACTCAAGTGATAGCATAACTAACGGCCGGTCTCTTCAGTCCAAATAGAGCGAATCTAAGGGGAATTTTCACAGTCTTTATACGATTATCGTCCTAGAGAAAAGTGAGTGTTTGCCATTCTGAAAAAGGAAAAAGCGAAGATGAAGAATTTGCTTGATCTTGAGCTCTGTTAGATTAATAACTTCAAGTTTTTTTTTTTTACAAATTGCAGCAAGAGAAGATTGATGCAGGTTGATGATATGAAGCAGTTTTCTACTGCAAAATGGAGAGAGAATTAACCAATTAAACAAGTCAGCATAATAAATTAAAAGGCGAACCGATACCTACACAAATCCCGCGTGAATTTCAAAGTGTAGACCTAGGCGAAAAAATTGCAGTTAGATTAGGCAAATATTTAGAATTCAATCACAGAGAGACGTTAGGTTGGATAATAGGATTCAAACATTTTGGTCTTAGAAAGAGCCAATGATTAAGGTTCAATATAAACAGAACATTAGCGGCTTTCTTATACCAAGCTGTACAAACCGATTTTGTTATCTGTGAAACTTCAATCAAAATGCCAATAGACAAAAACGCCGATAATATTCAAGTATTGGTACGTGTTCGCCCTCTAAATAGTCGGGAGCGAGAGGAAGATGCCAAACCTTGCATCAAGGTTAATGAAGATGGCTCTCTAACATTAGACACAAAACCAGAGCCGAAAAAATTTACTTTCGATTGGATAGGAGCTGAAAATACAACTCAGCATACAATTTTTACGACAGTAGGCGAACCAATGATCGCTGCCTGCTTAGAAGGATTTAATTGCTGTATTTTTGCTTATGGGCAGACTGGAGCAGGAAAAACCTTTACGATGCAAGGAAGAGGCTTAGACTCCGATGTGAACGACGTCCAAACTAGAGGATTGCAACCAAGAGTGTTTGATTATATTTTCAAAAGAGTTCAAGAAGAAACGAGAGCAGACCGCAATGTGGAGTATTTAATCTCGTCGACATATCTCGAAATCTACAATGAGCATATTAAAGATCTGGTAATCTAAAAAAAAAATTTCAGCCTACTTAACGCTTTGATTATTTTATTTAGCTAGATCCGACGAGCGGATCACTTCAGATAAGAGAAGATGTGAAAAAAGGTGTTTATGTCGAAGGTTTGAAGGAAGAAACCGTACGCGACTCGAGTGAAACACTCGAACTGTTGAAGAAGGGAGCGAGGAACCGTCATGTTGGTTCGACAAATATGAATGCAGAGAGTTCGAGGTCACACTCAGTATTCAGTATGACTATTGAGAGCAAAGTAATTCCTTTTACTTGGAAACCTGAAATTATAGCACTGAAAATAGAAAAATATTGGAGGTGCTATCACCATAAGAAGCTCGAAATTCCATTTCGTTGATTTGGCAGGCTCTGAGCGACAGAAGCAGACTGCTGCAGCAGGCGATCGTTTGAAAGAGGCTTCAAACATTAACAAGTCCCTCACGGTGCTCGGAAAAGTGATCAATACACTAGTAGAGAATGCTCAAGGCAAGAGCATCCATGTTCCCTACAGAGAATCCAAGCTTACTTTCCTGCTGAAAGATTCTTTAGGAGGAAACTCGAAGACGTGTATCATAGCGAACGTGAGCCCTGCTAGTTCGGCTTTCAGTGAAACACTTTCAACTCTCAAATTTGCTCAGAACGCAAAACAAATAAAAAATAAAGCATCAATTAACGAAGATTCTCTTGGCGGTGTGGAGCAACTGAAAAATGAGATCAAAAGACTGAAAGAGGAACTGCTCTCAGCACAGAATGTCATTACCAACTTAAAAAAAGAGGGCACACAGAAATCGCTCTCACCAAACTTAACCCCTCAAACAATTTGTTTCAGTGAAAAGCAAATTTATGCGGAAAATCAACGCGCTCTAAAAGTTGAAGAAGCTCTGAGAGAAAACATTAAGCTGTTAGCAGAAAACGAAATCGCTTTACAAGCTGAACTAGCAAAGAAGGAGGAGTATGTTCGGATTTTTCAAAGTGCTGAAGAGTTTTATACTCAAACTGAAATCCATTACAAGACGATAATTAGTCTTCAATCCGAAAGAAATTTGAGAATTTCAAAAGTTTTAGAGGCATCCATTTGCCAAGTGGATATAAATGTTCACCTTCTGGAAGAAAACGGTCTTTTAAAGAGAGAAAATACTGCATTTATCCAAATTTTTCGAACCATGCCAACCATCACAGCTACTTTTATCAAAAACGTCTCTTTACAAGAATTGCTTGATGGAAAAGAAGGTGAATCCAATCCAAACTCATCACTCTCAGTCGCTGTGCAATTGCAAGAAAGCATCTTTTCCCTTGAAAACTTGAATTGTAAGTTAGAGGAGAGCATTAAAGACCGAAAAGCTTTGAGTGAGAAAATCGAGAGGGTTACAGGAGGGAAAGGCATCAAATCTCCAAGCAAAGAGCAGCGTGAAAAAGAGGAAGCGGAACAACAGTTAGTACAACTAAAGCAGCAGCTGGGATCACAAATCGATTCGCTAAAGTTTCAAATCTCGAATATGAAGGTAAAGGAGACTGAAACGGAAAAGCTTTTGACACAAGAGAAAGAAAAATCGAGCAAGTTGAGCTGTGACTATGAAAAAGCTGTGGCTGAAAAAATTAAAATACAGAAGATGTATGAAGAGCGTATCCGCAGCCTTATCAATCATTTTGAAAATACGAAAAGTGCAACTGCGAGCGAGATGGAGAAGAAGTTTAATGAACAAAATCTCCGAAATTTGGAGCTGAAAAACAGGGTTCAGGATATAAATCATGAGCTTGAACAGGCACGAACCACGATAGAAAAATCTGAGATTCAAATAAAAGCCTTACTAGCTGAGAAACAAAACTTGGAGGAGAAGTTAAAGAAGTGTATTGAAGACTCATCACAGGAGAACCATAAGCTGCAAAAATTGGTCAACGAGTTTGATGGGAAAATAAAAGTATTGATGGGTCAGCTCTCAACAACGCGTGAAGAAAATGAAAATTTCATGAAAAAAATCGAAGAAATTCTAGCAGAAAACAACGCGTATGCCTTAGCTCTAAATGACTATCTCAGAACAACTGAGGAATTGAGAATGGAGATTGATGATCTAAAGAGCAAAACCTCCGAAGAAGTCGATCAAAAGGACCGAGAGCTCGTAAAACAGAGAGAAGCAGCTGAGATTGCCGATACTGAGAGAAAAAAGCTACAAGAAGAACTTGAAACGGTGAATCAGGTGATTGCATATAACAATGCCGAGTTAGAAAAGAAAAAGGAGCAAGTGACGAAACTTTCTAATCAAAATAGCCACTACCACACAGATATTGAAAATTTGAAGGGGCAACTGAACCATCGAGAACAACTAGTCGCAACGTTGGAAAGCAAGATTACACAGTTAACAAACGATGCAACATCTTCTTTTCAGAATGTATTGAGAGAGAATAAAAAATTGCAAAGTGAACTCGAAGATCTTAAAGTGAAATTAGAGAAGGAATGCGCACATTCTTCAAAGCAGTCGCTTGAAATAACCAATCTAAAGCAAGCTCTTGTGGAGAAAGAGAAATCTGAAACAAATTTCAGAATTGCCTATCAGGAAGCTATAGACAGGTTACAAAAGATCAATTTAGAATTGAAAAACAAAGATAATGAACTTAGAAAGAAAGAGCTTGACTACCAAGATCTTGAAAATCAGCTGCAAAAAGTGACAGAGCAGTATAATAACGAATGTTCACAAGCAAACGAGAAAATAGCGAGATTGGTGTCTGAAATAACTGGGTTGCAGAAGAATGTGAATGAGAGCTACCTAAAAAATAAAACTCTTGAAGAGAATTTCCAGAAAGCAGAAAGCCATCTAAAATCGCAAATAGAACAGCATGTGACAGAAAAGAAGATGCTCTGTGTGGAGATAGAGTCAATAAGTCAAACATTTGCTCGTGAATGCGAATTAATGACAAAAAGGTTGACTGAACAAGAAGAGAGACATGCTAAATCTATTGGAGAACTATCCCATGCGAGAAAAGAGTTGGAACTAAGCTTGGAACGCTCGAGCAGTTGGTTCCAAACAGCTTCGAAGAAGCACCTCGAATCAATTAAAAATATCCAAGGTGAAATTGATGGACTCGAGAGATTACAAATTGCAACAGAAGAACGAGGAGAGATCGCTGGTAAGCAGCTTCAGCAGCTTAAGCATCTTTTGGAAGCGGCTCGAACCGAACTAAATCTCAAAACTGAGCAGCTAGAAGCTCTTCAATCAGCTTCGAAAGATTCCCAGGAGTTTGTGCTAAATCAGTCAAAACAACTCAGTGCTCTCCAAGAGGAGCTTGCACATGAACAAAAGAACCATTCAGAATTGACAGAGAATTATAGACAACTTGAGGCCACTCTACAACGGGAATTAGAGATTCAATCACAGCTGAAAGAGCAAAAAATCAATTTGGAACAGAAAAATCAACAATTAGAAGAAATTCTCCAAGAAGAAAAAAAATTTTCGACTCGTTCTCAGGAGGAAGCGATTACCTTAAAACAGCAGCTTGAAGAGCAAGCCTCCAACTTTGAAAGAGAATTCAATGAGTTTAAAGCAACTGTGACTGAAGAGACGAGCAAAGAGATCCACAACAGAAACGAGAGTATAGGGAAGCTCGAAGCAGAGCTTAAGGACAAGGAGACTGAACTAGAAGCGAATAAAGAAAAGCTCAAACAGGTAAAAAAAAGTCTTTTAAGCCGTTTTTTGATTATATTTAGATCGCTGAACTAGAGAAGCAATCCGAAGAAAATCAAGCCTTAAAACAGCAAGTTGAGATGCAAAATGAGAAAATTGAGAAGCTTGGTCTCCAGATGAATCAGAGTCTCAATGCATTGGAAGAAGAGCTGGCTCAAATACGAGTTTACAAGCAGAATTTAGAAGGCGAAAACCAGTTTGTTATGGCGACAGTGTCCATCAAAGACAGCGAATTAGAAAAATGCCGAGAAGAAATTCGACTTATGCTGATCGAGAAGAATTGTCTCTTATCAGAGATAAATACGTAAGTGCACTGCATCTCGATTCTTGTAAAACATGAATTCTGGTAGCATGAAATCAAACGATAAGAAAGCCAAGAAGACGATCGAAGAGCTCGAAGCAAAAGCATCTCTGTTAGCAAGTGAAAGATTGGCGCTCCTTTTGCGAGTAGATGAACTCAGTAAATTCGCAAATAACCAATTTGGCCAATTTGGCGGTCCCATGTAAATGTTTTCAAGAAATGAAGAAAGTAATTTCTGTCTAGTCAAAGCGAGCAAAAACTAAAACAGTTACGAGAAGAAAACGCCAAATTTAGAGCTGAGAAACTCATGATGGGTGAAAAGTTGAATCGGGTTTTAGATCGGAACGACCACCTTCAAAAAGTCATTTTTCTGAGAATATTGAGGCTGAAAATAATTTGTATCCTTTCTAGAAAATTGACGAACTGGCCCGAAGACTTCATATTGATCCTCAGAAGGTTACTGAAGAAATAGAGCAAGACACTAATTTGCAAGCTCAGCTCGAGGTTTTTTTGATAAAAAAATTTTTAGAGTTCTAACCTTTCATAACCTATGACTGATTGACAGAAAACAATGAATGAGAATAAATACCTGTATGATGCCTTTTCGAAATTAAACCAGCTTATGAAGACTAACTTCGGTCAAAAAAAGCAGACTTCTTCAATACAAGAGAAACTCAACCTTGAGGCTACATTAAATGAAGCTCAGGAACTTCTTAACTTTTTTGCAGTAAGATATCATTTCATCCTCTCTTACCATGGCAATTTGATATGCAATAGGAAAAGGAAAGAGATATTAGGAACCGCGAGAACGAAATCATTGCTAAAGAACTAGAGTACAATATAACAAAGAAGGATTTCGCAATCATTAAACAGAAATATCAACTGACACATTCAACCTATTTCACCCAAATGAACCAGCCTGATAAATTGCTGACGGAAGCTGACGTGGGTAAAGAGAATGCTCCGCTCCTCGACAATCAGCCCGAGAACAACAACTTAGACTTTGATAAACTGCTAGATATGTCTCTCGAGAAATTCGAGTCGAGGATTCAAAGTGCTGAACCGAGTAGTTTGGACTTCGAAAAATTGCTTCTAAATACAAATTTTTCATATGGCCTCAAACCTGGCAAACAACAGAAGAATAGAGAAAGAAAGAATAAGCTGAAAGGGAAAGACTTAAAGGATAAATATGGAAGAAGGCAGAACGAAATGATGAATCAGAACTTTAAGAACGGAATTAGATTTTTTGAAAAAGAACAGCCTGGAACGAGCACTATTATAACTAAAGAGTGCGGATCACCATCGAAGCCTCAAGAGGAGAAAATTCATTCTGGAGAGAACGACCAAGGCGAAGGAGCAGCGCTCAAATCAGGAGCAGTTTCATTTGAAGAACCAGAAATCGTTAAAAAAATCAGAACAGAATAATTTCTTCTATGAAGTTCGAATTAGAAACTTCTTGATCAAACTTAAGCTGGATGAAGGGTGTTTTGATTTTTTATTATGTAGAATTAGTGATAAGTATTATGTAATATTAAGAATTGCTTGATTATTTTTTGGCTGATTTACACTGCAACAATATTGAATCTGCAGGAGATAGCCCTTCACATTATGATTTCGTTTTTAGCAATTGATTTATATTCATTAGTGATTATCTGTGACAAAAAACATAAATTGTTCATAACGGCTTGCAGATGAAGTATGCTGCGCCGTATTATCCGTGATGAAGAGCAATCGAGATTTTCTCCCCTGCTATCCCAACTTTGCGTCGAAAAATATGACTGTTCTCCTCTCTGAGATAAGATTTCAAAATAGAGACTCTGAAGCTTTGGTTTGAGTTCTTCAAATCTACAAAAAGCTAGGCATTTCAAACCAATTCGTAGTTGATTCCTTATCAGCTTAAGAGAAAAGTAGCTCAATATAAGTAATCTAAGCAGGAAATTTAATGGTTGTTTGCTTCTGGAGAAAAAGCAAGAGTTTAGGTTCAAGTTAGCCTCAGGGTCTCAGCTGGAATGAACCTTCGTTAGAAAAATTAAAAATTTGATTTAATTTCTCAAAAGTCTATATTTTGTTTTTAATAATTTTCTCTCTAAATTCAAATCGTAAGTGTGATGATGAACTCTTCAACGTCAATGGAACTGATCAAGGTTTCCGGTGACCAGCCGCTTCCTAGATTCGGTCATACAATCACTTTAATATCAAAAACCAAAGCTGTGATGTTTGGAGGTGCTACTGGAGATACAGGGAAATATACAATCACAGGCGATACCTATCTATTTGACTGCATTACCCGAAAATGGCGAAAACTTGATCCATCAGGCTCCCAGCCCACGCAAAGAGCCGCTCATGCAGCAACCTCGGTAGAAATGTTCCAGCTTGTCATTTATGGTGGCGCTACTGGAGGTAATTATTCGTTTGCAACGTCTTCACATCTAATTAATCACTAACAGGAGGTGGACTCGCACCTGATGACCTGTACCTATTGGACCTTCGTTCTGGCGAAGACAACTGCAATTGGATCATTGTTCCTGTGGTCGGTACAACACCTGGCAGAAGATACGGACACTCCTTAGTTTTTTCTAAGCCCTACCTGCTCGTGTTCGGAGGAAATACAGGAAATGACGCTGTCAATGATGTCTGGTGTCTCAATGTCGAAAAAGCTCCATTCTTCTGGGTGAAGTTAGAATGTCAAGGCGATAATCCGCCTGTGAGAGTGTACCACTCAGCAGCACTATGCGCGACAGGAACTGCAAATGGAATGATGGTCACTTTCGGAGGAAGAACCGCAGACCAGTCAGCTCTCAATGATACCTGGGGTTTGCGTCGTCATCGTGACGGACGTTGGGATTGGGTAATTCCACAATTTATTTTGAACTAAAAGCTGAACCAACATTTTGCCCTTAGGTAAAAGCTCCCTATAAGCCCAATAACGAGCCTCCTACCGCTAGATACCAACATTCCACACTGTTTTTAGGCAGTTTGATGCTTGTCGTCGGAGGCAGAACCAATAATGTTGGAGAGTCCGTGCCTTTTGAAGTATATGATGCAGACAGCTCGGAATGGTCTAGATTCCCTTCGATTCAACGATTCAGACACGCTTGCTGGACGCTCGATAATATCATCTATGTTTACGGAGGCTTCGAGCAAGAATCTCCAAATGTTCCAACAGAAACCATCGCAAGAGCAGATCTCAGCAAATATTTCTCATCGAATGCTTATTTAACAAAATACCTCTTGAACTTCCAACCTAAAAATGACTATCAACAAACCCAAACTCAACTCGGAATGTCGGGTAAAGGGGCCACATTTAACAAGAACGACCAAATGGTATTTTATTAATGCTACTGTAACATATTCTCTAATTACAATTATTAGGCCATTGAAACTCCAGATGGCAAAAATCTTCAGAGTAAAATGCAGACTCAAAATCCGTTTACGAATAAAACTGTTCGGTTATCTGACCAAGCAGTCATCTCGGTTTCATACACGCCAGATGAAGATCCTAGCAATCTTATCAAAAAGATTCCTATCAATAAGCTAGAAGAAGAGTCTAAGAAGCTCGGCGTTGGGTTCCAAGATCCAAATCGCAATTCAAATCAAAACGCTCTTTACTATGAGAACATTTCGTCTCATTTCATAAATGTCCTCCTTCAACCAAGAGATTGGTACCCTCCATCCGACTACAAGTTCCCTTTCAAAAGAGATATCATGATCAAACTGATTGAAGAGGTTCAGAGGATTTTTGAGCAAACCCCGTCGTTGCTGAGGTTACGACCACCGATGAAGATATTCGGCAGCATTCATGGACAATTCGCGGGGCTATTGAAATTTTTTGAGCTTTTCAAAAGTCCAAGTGAGGTGCACAACGAAGGAGATATCGAGGGTTTCGACTATCTCTTCCTTGGCAACTACGTCGACAGAGGCAAGTATTCTTTGGAGACAATCTTCCTTCTGCTTGCTCTGAAGTTAAAATATCCTGATCAACTGCATTTGTTGAGAGGTGCTCACGAAGATAGAAAAGTGAACAAACTCTACGGCTTCGCGGAGGAATGCGAGAAACGGCTTGGAGAGGATATCAACGACCCTGGTTCCATTTACCAAAGAGTGAATAAATTATTCGACCACATGCCTCTTGCCGCGCTTGTTGCAGATAAGCTACTCTGTGTCCACTCAGGAATTGGAGCTTCAACCCTAAAGAGTCTTCAAGAGATCGATAATATCTACAGACCAACAGAAGTAACGAAAGAACCTTCAACTACAGCGCAATCAATCCTATTAGACCTTATGTGGTCTGATCCGCTCTTGGGTGAACCTGAAAATTTAACAATGTCTGAAGAAAAGAGAGAAATATTCGGCTCGGGCTCCATCCCTCAAAAGTTTACACAGGACAGACTCACCAAATTCATGAAAGACAATAATCTTCACATGATCATCAGATCTCACGAAATCGTCCAAGAAGGCTATGAGCCCAGCCCTAATGGTGCTTTAATTACCATCACATCGGTCACCGACTACATGGGTAAGTACCAAAACGCCGCAGCAATTACTATCATTCGTAAGAACAACGAAATTCAGCCTAAAGTCATTTTTCCACAATCAAATTCCATGGAAGATGAAATCGCCAAGAGAGCCGGTATGGGAAAGAGCATGGGAGGAAATACAAGCATGACACAAGGAAGATACATGCAGTCTACTAACTCTAAGATGGACACTGAAGATCCATCCAAGAAAAGACCAGCCACACCTCCTCGCTTGGGACAGAAGGGAACGAAGAAATAATTTGAGTTCTATACAGAATACTAAAAAATTGTGAGCTAGTAAATCGCACTGAGGACTTCAGAAACATTTACTTTAGGAAAAGAATGATCACAAGCCATATATGCAACAAGTGTTTTTTAGTGAAAGATTAATTGATGTGGACTGGTATCTCGACCAGTGATTATTCTTTTACATTATTTGTTGATATCCTGTGAGCTCCTCATTTCATTAAGCTTCTTCAGTTATTTATCGATTTATTAGAGACTCTTCTTTAAATCCGAGTCCTTGTGGTTGATTTAGTTTAGATGCAATCTTTTCTCGCAGTTTGTTTAGGTTTAGCATTGAGATCACCACTTGGAGCAGATAAACACACTATTATTAGTAGAGTAGAGACTTACCATAAGGCTTCGTCAGCGGCTCTCTTTCTATCATGCCTGGATCAGATTTGAATAATATGGTAAGACTAATCATGCTTTCTATTGGCATATATTCGAACCTAATGGGTTTGGTCGAACCTTTGTTTCCATGAGTTCTGATGAAAATTCATCTTAAACTTTCAAGACAGAAACAAATAGAGAAATTGCTGCAAAATGATCTGAAGATTATGCTTAGCGACACACAAGTAAAGCCAATCCTGCTCAATCACTAGAAAATTTCGCTTCCTAGCCATTTTAAATTCTTACCGTTGATTTAAAACCCACCATTTAAAATATATGATCTAATTAGAAGTCCAACATATAATCGTTTTTAAAAAAATCCGAGTTTGAAATAGCTCACAATTCTGCTGAAAACTTCCCTAATATTTGGAGATAGTATCTATTATAGTGGGAAAACGATTTCAAGATTTTTCAGTGTGGTTGATTCATCTAGCAATTTCAACTCAAACTGTTTTTAAATTTCTCTTTTCTCTTTTTTGATTTATTGAAGTGATTTCCAATTAAACAATATAATGAACCGTCCTCTCTATTAACATGGGAACTGGATATGTAAAAAATAATGGATTTTCCAAAAGGCCGCATGTTCTTCAACTTCTGAGCTACATATTTTTCATCGTGGCCATAACTGTGTATACTGGTGTTGTGCTACCGCTTGGAATGCTAAGCTATGCAGTAATTTCAGCAAGTTCGTTACAAAATCTGATCCGTTCTTGTTTTTTTCTCATATCTGAAGATTCCTTTGGCTATCCTTTACTATGCAGCCATTCTGCTTGTGATATATTATGGATACGTCTGTACAGTTTCAGATCCAACAGATGAAGTTGTGAAGCTCTACCGTGAAACCCAATACAGAGGGTAATAACCAATACTCATTTGCAATCTACGAGCATATTCTTCATTCATTCTTGCTTATTGGTGTGTGAAAGTTGTCTTACACCTTACTTTTGAACTTCTAGAGAAGTATTTGATGCTGCAAATTACGAATTTTTCTGCTCATCTTGCCGAAGCAGTGTGTCCGATAATAGCAAGCATTGCTGGCAATGCAACAGGTTTTTTCCTATTATTTCCGAACAATCCGTAAACTGCTATGAATAGGTGTGTAAGTGATTTCGATCATCATTGCAAATGGATTAACAACTGTGTCTCTAAGAAGAACTACAAGTAATAAACACATATATATTTTTCTGCAGATCAGCTAATGCGTTTCTTCAGATCGTTTATGATATTAATCATCAGCGTGGCCCTGGCAACACTATTTTTTTGCATACCGTCTCTAATTATCATAATTCGATACGGTGTCAATCCAACAAGTTTGATGGAGAACGCATTGTGGTATAAGGAGATGTCAGTTAATAATCTGGAGACTTTGTTCATTATCAATTGCGTTTTATTCTCAATCAATTTCATTTTCTTGGTGTTGGATTGCAACTTGGTGTATTACCACATTTGGCTGATGCGAAACAAACTCACCACCTATGAGCACATCAAAATGCAGAGGCAAAAAGATCTAGACCGTCTCGAAGCAACTGTAAAAGAATTTTTCTTACTTTGTCATGCTCAGTTTTTTTCCGCAGCTTCGGAAGGCTCAACTAAAGCAAGGCAAAAATAAGGTAGCTCCTATAGGCAACGAAAAGGACCAATTGGCTACAGAAACTAAAAGTACCCTATTTTCTTACTTATTAAATGGCGCTAATTCATTTGTTACTTTGTTCGTTTAGGGAACATGCAGGTGATAGCAAGTTCGCCGCTTCCTCAGAAGCCAGAAAAATCAAAGTAATCATAATTTTTCATAAACCTGCGATGAACTTACCTCCTTGTTATTCTAGAGAATACTTCAGAGATCCAAATGCGCAGGAGCTTAACTTAACAACTTTCGAGTCAAAGCTAGGAGGCCCCATTTCTACTCAGGTAGCTTCAGGAGGCCCTCTCTTGTGTTAAAAGTATCTCCTTAAAAAGGAAAAATTTAGAGCAACTGGGTCGATTAGCAACAGACACGGGACCACCGAAGAAGAGACAGATGAGCTCGCTCGAAAAGATACTAAACAAATCACCCTTAACAAAGGTAACACCTTGTCATTTACCTACTTTAATTAATTATTGTGCCTATTTCATGTAGAGAGCACCCATGCTGAGTTAAGTCCTTCAGAGAGGCTTACCTACGTCAGAGAAGGCGAAGGGACTGATCCTTTATCAAGCCAAAACAACTTTTTGATTGTCCCGAAGAACTCGAACTCAAGTTTCTCGACAAATTACACAACGTACTATTTGTTATTTCATTAAATTCTGACAATCTGGTCTATAATACGAAGCGACCAATTGAGGAAATCTAGCGATCACCAGAAAAAGCCACGTTCAGTTCATTTGTCACCTATGGATACAAGATCCGAGAAAATGCCACAAAGAGGATTTCTTGGAGATAGAAAAGATGATCTACGATTTTCTCCTTCTACTTTATCGGTTGAAATGAACGAAGGTACAAGCCGTCAGTATTCGATGATGTTGCTGGAAGAGAAGAAAGCACCTTAACGAGACTTTATTTTTCATCATATCCACCATATTTTTTTCAGCCTTGAACATTTCTATAAAACGAGAACACAATAATTCTGTTTCTTGTTGTTTCACCTAATGCTTTTGGGAGCTTACAAGAGCGAAAGAGGACTTGGGCTACGAAAATGCAATTCCTCTTAGCATTCTGAGATTAATAAGATTTTTGAGTTTCACTTTATTCTTTTTTGTATTGATATTTCAATAAATAGATCACGCGCGCGGATTTGACAACAGCAGGCCGTAGTACGTGATCTTATATTTATTGATTATGAATGTGAAATTTTGACAAATTTATAACCAAAGAAACAAAAAATTACATCTCACAAGTTTATCTAATAAAATACTGAATTATTCTGCGTAGCAGCTCGCAATAAAAAATGAGAGTAATTAAAATAACTGAATATTGAGAAAGTCAATGACTGATTTCACAAAACTCGAAAATCTCATTCAAAAGCTCGTCTACTACAAGGACGGAAATAGTCAGCTTCTTCTTAACAGATATAATAAAAACTGGATTCTTTCGGTTATTGGAGAGAGCGACGAAATCAAGATGATAGAGCTGAAATTTAAGGATTACGATGCTCGAGGCGTTGATATCATCGATTTCGTCAGAATATTTTTGAACATTATTGAGCACAAAGAAAATGAAACGCTCTACTTGGTCATTGGACTTATAGATCTGTTCAAAGAAATATGCGAGTCATTTAATCTGACAACTCACGTTCGTGCAACCGATATCTTAAACTATATTGTCGATGTATGAAAGCAAAACCAACCACTTGAAAGAACTCTAACATTTCAAATTGACTAGTCCTATGTTAACGCGACTCCAGGCGATGAGCATACCATTCCCACTTTCAAAATGCCTGAAAAAAAGCGATTCGGAGGAGAGCAGAAGGGAATCCGCGAGATAGATATGGTAACATAATTCTTTTCTCTCTTTGAGTTAATTATATTCTTTCACTACGATCATTTAGAATGCTCCTATTATCTATGGTGATTCATTTGGATCGATCAAACGGCTTGAATCTTCTAAGATCATAACGGACAGCGTACATCATATGAACAACTCCATAAAGAGGTAGCAATTCTGCGCATTTTTATTTTTTCTCTTCTTCTCGTGTCTTGTTCAGCCTCGTGCAAAATTTTTTCATTAATGGGTTTTATGCTACCTAGAGCAATATATTCGTCCAATATTAAAAATCTGTTCGCACTTGATTCCCTCGCAGGGAACATATGCGTTTACGATATTGATTGCAAGCTGATAAAACGAATATCTCCCAAACCACTCGAAGAAAAGAGAGAAATCATGATTCTAAATATGGCTTGGTCAGAGAAACAAAACAGAGTACATTTTGATAAAGTGTGACTCGTTTAATTTCCTTTTCACATATATTAGTTGGGATGCTGTATTAAAGACATGTCGCTCGCATTTTGGGACGCTGCAGATGATTTTAAATTTGTAAAAGATTTTTCAGTTTCAACATTTGCAAATGACTATCAAACAAATATCTGGTACATTGAGTTCATGGATCAGTGGCTAACTACTGATAAATCCAACGAAATCAACGCTTGGAATATAGAGATGGAGAACCGGATCTATAACATCAAATCTGAGAAAATTAATGCCACTATCCTTGATATTAAACCCATCGATGTGCTCAAACTTGTTGCTGTGTGCAGCTTGGACAAGGGTATTACTCTTTGGGATTTACACCGCAGATCCATTGTGTTGGAAATGAACACAAGCGCAGGTGTACACTCATTCGTGTACTCACCTACGTTTCAAGTACTCGTCACTGCTGGTTTTGAAAATATGATTTCGCTTTGGTCCATCAATCACACTTACTTTGACTACACGAAGGTCGGTCGTCTCGTTGGCCATGCTTCGATGATTACAGCAATTCAACTCGTCCAAAAGACTCCTATGCTGATCTCAACGGACGACGGAGGCACAGTCAAGCTCTGGGATCTGAGAAATCTGAACTGTTTGCAAACAATCGAACTCGGTACCAAAGCGACAGTAAGCGAACTCATTGACATGTTTGATTGCGCTCGAATTGCTTTTATTGGATCTCGAATAAATATCCTTGAGTTCGAAGACACGATTGATATAAAAAACCAATTTAAACGCAACGAAGATCACTGGCCAATCAGGGTTGAATACAATTTCAGTCTTAACGAGCTTATTGCTTGCACAAGAAAGGATATCAGATTCATCGATGCTTCTACGGGTCGCGTCAAAAAGATTTATGCGGGCCTCCTACCACACAGTGAAGATGATATTACAGTGTTTAGGCTTGCCCAGCAAAATAAAAAATTTATTCTCGCAGATCAGCGAGGATACATGGGACTCTACATGTGCACAACGGGTGAGTTACTCAAACCTCTAAAGAACCACAGCAATGAAGTGTCTTCTATTAAAGTGGATTATGTGAACAAACTTGTTATTTCAGCGGCCTGGGATTCTCAGATTCTCATTCAGAAAGAAACCAAAAAAAATTTCGAAGTGAAGCGAGTAGTCAAAAACGCACATTACCGCAAGGAGATTTCTCTCATGGACGCCTCTGTCTATCATAATGTCATCGTCACAGCGACATACTCGAACGTACTCTATCTCTGGGACTTGGAATATTCGCGATTGATTGGGGTGTTAGAAATCGAGGAGGAAGCTGAACCATCCGCTCTTCAGTTTGTGAACGGGTTTTCAATTTTAATAATTAGCACTAATCTTGGAGCAGTCCATTTCTTTCACTTTACGAGGAGAGACATGCTCCATATCGATATGAGGCACGTTGCAGTAATTCATTTAGAAGGGGAGGGTACTATAAATAAAGGAGAAAGCCCTTTCAAAGGCGAAAGTACTTCAAAAGGAGAAAGCACTTTGAAGGGAGAGAGTACTTGTAAAGGAGAAAGTATTTTTAAGGGGGAGAGCACTGCTAAAGGAGAAAGCACTTGTAAGGGAGAGAGTATTTTTAAAGGGGAAAGCACTTTTAAAGCAGAGAGTTCCTTTAAAAATCAAGTTTCTTCACCACAGATGATCAAAAAGAAGGCAGAATACGAGAGACAATCATCAAAAGGATCTCAAGAGGAAGAAGCGCTAGGGTCTCCGACTGATCATAACGGCGACAACCCGACCGAGGACCAGAAGTTAAACCAATCAACGTTTTTCTCTCCTGAGAAAAGCTCCAATAAACCATCTGCTCAAACTAACACCGATACTCTTCCCACAAGCAGAGCACCTATCTTCGCGAATCGTATCTTGCTCGATATCACGTACGATGCGAATGAATCTCTCAAACCTGAAGAAGCCTTTATTTACCTCGCGTTGAATAAGGGCGACGTCTGTGTATATAACATCATCGATCTGTTCAATTCAAATCCTGAAATCCTCCTG
>ENA-UOTZ01000861-UOTZ01000861.1-compost-metagenome-genome-assembly--contig:-NODE-861-length-24104-cov-16.404503_pt1 | contig 24104 bp, 17 predicted proteins | sample MGYA00238144_ERZ746983 | MGnify/ENA primary metagenome ERZ746983 (study PRJEB28759, sample SAMN06268863) | compost metagenome | isolation source: single cell | place: USA: California, Emeryville, Joint... | reverse complement strand
ACTGTTTGCAAAAAAACGTTTTCTGGTTATTGAAGTTTCTTTCGGATAGTGATTTAAAAAATTAACTAAGAACTAATTGTTAAAAAAAAAAATCAGGTGTTGCTCTTTAAAACAATTCGTTTGGATTAAATATTAGAGAGTGGCTGAGTTTGGAAAATTTTCAAGGCGTTTTAGAATCAATATGATAACATTTGCAGTTTAAGGTTCATATGTAACTCTTTAGAGAACTTAGTTATTTTTTATTGGGACTATTTTTGCAATTAACGTATTTCACAGATTCTTGCCTCAAGAGCACGTAATAAAATTTATAAAATTATTTTAGGAATGCTATCAACTTCACTTAAGATCAAGAAACAAAATAAAATATGCCTAAACCCACAGAGAAGAATTTCATAAATTTTGATCAAAAGAAGAAGAAGCATACGGTCTTTAAATTTTCAAATGGAGTTAAACATGAACAAAAACGAACATCATTGGTTCTAAACAGTTTATATTGATCTCAAAAGCTATAAAGAAGATTGATTGACAAATTTTAAGTGATTCATAGTTGAAAATACGTAACTCACTCCAGAGCTAAGTTAAGAGGTTCTCTACGAGATGCCCTAAGTAGTCAGTTAAATTTTAAAATATATTCTTTCTAATCTAATATCATTTTCCAGCCTTTTTTGTTCCATAAGACTTCTCATGTAAGGCAATGAACCGTCTGATTTCCTCGTCGTCGCAGTACTGAGCTGGTGTCCTTTGTGCAAGGTTGAAAATATGTGGGTCAGCATTCCACTCGACCTAGTAAACACAAAAGTGAATTAAGATTTATTCAAAACAGTTTTGAATTTCTTACCAAGAGCCGCACAATCATCGACCTGCCTCGTTTCGCAGCAAGGTGCAGCGGTGTGTTACCGTCATTGTTAACAGCGTTAATATTAGCAGAATGGGCTCTGATTTAAAGAGATTAAGTAAGGCTTAGATCAATTTTTTCAAGTATTTACAAAAGAGCTCTGCAAACATCAGGAGAGCATCGAAGCACAGCTACATGCAATGGCGTCATTCCTTTCTTGTCCTTAAGATTTACGTCACACCCTCGTTCGATGAGTGCTGCAGCCATATGCTCCTTCACTGTTCACGTATTTTTTATTTTGAGATTAGAGAAGATCATGAGAGAAAAGGATTACTGTTGAAAAGCGCGTGATGAAGAGCCGTCATGTTGTCAGCATCCCGTTCATTTAAATTGTATTTCTGTGTGAGAATTTGCATGAAAGCTTCTTCGTCATTCCAAATTATCGAATCGATTAGCCTCAAGCTATTTGGCTTTGTCATCAACGGGGTCTTGCTTGAAAGTCTATGCGCTTCCATGTCTCTCTCGAGCTTTCTCATCATCTCTGGGTCCTGAAAGAGAATTTCCAGTATCAATACCAGCCTCACACAAAATTTTTTATTACTTCGATCGACAGCAATTTGTCCCGATGCTGTGATTGGGTCAGACTATCCCCATTCCCTTGAATCGACGTCTCACATCCATATTCTTTAAGAATTCTCGCGTGCTCTAGCTTATTGAGTCTTACTGCAAGCTGTCCGGCTGTATCTCCTTGCTAATAGAATAACAATTCACAAAAGGTAGACAATGAATAATCGTTACAGCGTTTCTTTGGTTGATATACACTTCCAAACCGAGCAAAACCTTATTCTCAAGAAGGTACTTGATCATATCTACCGTCTTTGACAGCACTGCAAAGTGATAGAGCGTGAATCCTTCGAAATGAGACCCCTTGAGATTATGTACTTGGTTCACGTTAACTTTATTCTCCATCAGCATTTGGAAAGCCTTGAGTAATTTCGAAAAGTTTTAGAAACACAGAAAATTAAGCAGCAAGTACCTCGACATTCCCATAAACAACGCACTCAGCTGTGGCTGAGATACCCTCAGCGTCTGGTCTTCAATGCATGTAAATAAAAGAAAGAAATTAAAAAATGAAATTACTTATCTGGTTCGAATCCATAGTACTTTAGATCTATGAAGAGCGAATGAGCTGAGAACCTAGTCTGAGCGCCTCGAAGCTTGTAATACTGCTCGTTCCAAGAAACAAGATCCACATCAGGATTAAATATCTGCACGCCTGCTTTCCTCTTCAGCTCTCTCATAGATTCATCCAAATCGTCCGCTTGAGTATCCGGGATGCAAGACTTTATTTCATCGAGCACTCTGTCTAAATCTTCGTTCTTTCTATAATATTTGAAACTTTTGTCTGGTCTATCGCTGATATTATGCAAGTCTCCTCGCTTGAGCACGTCCCAGTATTGCAGAATGAAAGTGAAGTAGCTTCTGAAAAGCTCATGCTGTCTTTCGAATTCCTGTTGTACCAGCTCGTTTGTGATATTCGCCATTTTTTTCATCACGCGCTTCGTTGGGTCCTCCGTTTCTTGAAAGTCATCCTCTTTATTATCATCGTTGAGTTTTAGGATGGTAAAATCAAAAAAGACGGGCAGCTGGAACTTCAATACGTCCATCAGCAGCTCTTGATGGAGAATTCCGCATTTTACAGGAATGCGAGAGATTGGAGCCGCGGTCTTTTCGACGATTATCAGTTTGTTGATGTTCATGCGCAGTGGCTCATCAGGTAAATCTTTCAAGTTGCTCCATCGCAACACTCTCAAACTTTTTGAGTTCGTAGCAGTATTTGTGAGGATATTTGCATTTCTCTTGTTCACTTCAGTGTTGCCCAGTATCAGCGTCCTCAGCCGACTATTCACAGCCAAAGCGTCAGCAAGAGCAACACAGCCTTCATCATTGAAATAGACGTCGAATAAATCAAGCGTTTCAAGGTATTTGTTTCCCTATTCAGTGATGAACGTATTAAATTTGCCCTAAACAAAAAACAAATTACTCTTAAGGCTTTTGCTAGCTTTGTGACTCCAAAATTATCCAGCGGATTGAACGCAAGTGACAGGTACTTTAAGTGCATGTTAGTTGTCAGGCTTTTTGCGATGGCTTCGGATCCGGCCAGTCCGATATTGTTATTCGAAAGCGAAAGCATGATTAAACACTTGTTTGTATCCAAAAATGAACTTATTCTTATCGCTCCTTTCTCTCCCAAGGAATTGTTATCCAAGATCAATATTCTGAGAGTCGTGCTTATTAATGAGTTCGCTATCTTGGAATTCTGTGCTATGATGTTCTCCTGAAACACGTCTGCGAGTATCGAGAAACCCTCAGGTTGGATGTTATTATACTCCATCTCCAAAGAGTAAAGCCCTTTTGTTGAGTTTCGTACTCCCTTCCATTTACTATTCGATAAAAATTTCTTTATCTCGATCATTGAGCTGTCTTCTAATTTGTTTCTAAAAAACACTACTGTATTAACCTAGATAAGAAGGCAGCGCTTAAGAAACTCAATGAAAGAAGGGTGAGTTACTTTGTAATCACTTGTTAGGACAAGGTTGAAGAAGATGCTGTTGACTTGCTCCTTCGTGATCGGGAACTCACCTCCTGCTATGAAAATTTCACAGGGTAAATCAGGATAGATGAGGTTAAAAGGCAGCGATTGCATTGTGGCTTTGAAGTCTGAGGTAGGGTGCAGTTGGAGCTTTTTGAGGTTTGTAAAAGCTCGGAAGAGTTTGAAAAATGAAGGGTGAGCAGAGGCTTTTTCCCAAGCGATACGAGCGAGAGCTTTCACAAAATCTCTCGTTTTGTCGACTTTACCAAAGAAGCAAGGCGTTAGCAGGATTTCGACCTCTTTATGTTGTTGGTTTATTAGTTTAACTGAGTGCTTGTCGATTAGGTGTCCAATTGTCCCCACCTCCAATCGCTTGACCATCTCTTGGCTCTCGCTTCTGGAAATACTAAATAGTTTTCGAACCTATATATGCAAATAATAAGCCATATAAAATTACTTCGAGATGTACTGTCGCTGAGTCATCTGTATCAGTATTAATAGGGACATCCCAGTACGGAAGCATTCTTAGCAGAATTTCGAGATTATACAGGCCAAATTGAGTTTGCTGAGGAGACTGGCCATTATCCATACCCGTTTTCTGTAATACCGTCTCTTTTCCAGGAGAGTTTTTCAAGTTTTGCTTCATCACTTTCATGGGTTTATTCAAAATTTGGTTGCCAGCGTTCGCGCCGGATTTGATCTGAAGTTCTCTTTTGAAAGAAAACCAGATACCTGAAAGCTCTTTCAGATTGTGAGCTAATTCAACTGCTTTCTCTATGCTGTAAGTGCAATTTCTCAGCAATAGCATGTATTTGTCTTCAGGAAGCGTCTTGTTATATTCATGGAAACTCTCAACGATTGAAATAAGATTATCAAGCTGCGTTTCAGTCTTTCTTATAAGACCCTGAGCTTGTATTGTGTCAACACCGAGAATGCTTCGAGCTCGTTTTGAGGCGATTGTCTCATCAGAAAGACCTATATATGCACATTAGTTACTTACTTCAAGTCATAACCGAAGAGAATTACGCGTTCTGAGAGGTGCCGTCCAAATCAGAAGGATAGCAAACTCATCCTCAGCCAGAATTGCGAAATTAATCCCTTCGAGAGCTCGAGAGAGGAACTTATCCTTCAGTATCGTATGAAAGAACGCTTCTCGGTTTTTATATTGGTAAATCTGCTCAGGTTCCTGGTCCATTTCTGCTTGAAACTCTTCTTCGTTGAAAGGCTCGTTCTGATCATACACCTGATTATTTCTAAGCTGACTATGAAGGTCGTAGGGTTGGCTTTTGGGTTGGTAGGGGTCATACTCCTCATTTTGGGCGTAAATCGTTGGAGGTTGGTTCTCAAACTCTGATCTTACGGTCTGCAGATTATCAGCTCCTCGATAGGTATCGGGGTTTCTGTAATTCGATTGATAGCCCTTGTAACGAGAATCAATTTCTCCCTGATTTACTAAGCTGCTGTCTTTGGTTCTTTGCGATGGTTGGAAGGACCCTGCGTAGTTATTGTAATGTGACGGTTCCCCTGACTGCATGTAATTGCCTTGGTAGTCATGAGCCTGGGAATCGTCGTATCCGCCTTGCATGTATTGAGGTTGCATGTTCTGATACCCCTGATTGCTTTGATAATCATCTCGATATTGCTGCTGCCCGCCTCCTTGGTAATAATACTCTCCTGAAGATGGAGTGCGACTATAGATATCTGGATCTTTTTTAGAGTAATCTTGGTACATAAGTTTGGGATCATGCTGGTAGTTCATTGCGAAATCGCTAAATAAAAAATATTGAATTAAATTCTCTCTGAAACCGAAATATTTTTTCATTTAAGTGAGATTCTGCTCAATTATGAAGATAGACAGTTTGGAAAACTGTAGTGTTAATTGCATGCGCTCATCCCTGAGAATTTGGAGCGTGGAGCTATTTTATAGAAGAATATTACTTACAATGTAATTTACTTGACTCAGATGTTGAGATGGGGTGTGTTAACTTATAGTTAAGATTTTTATGATAATTTATTCTTTTGCTCAACTAAGCAGTTAGCGAGCATATCAGGGTGAAAAGTCAGAAGAATGTGGTAGGGTACGAGTGATGGGCTTCGTTGGATTAAATCTTCGTTTGGCTGCCAATAAACCTTGAAGAATAATTTGTTTCGGTTGCATTCTGTACCCTGATTCAAATTTATCAGAGTAATGTGCTTCGGGAGGTCTCGTCCTATTCTTCCTTTCTTCGAAATTTCCTGCAAAACCTCCTTATCCGACAATTCAAAGTTTGGTCTTTTGGTAAAATGGCCAATTTTCTCTCCATATTTTGTTTCCAATTTAAATTGATGAGTTATCTTGATTTTGGTATTGATGGAAGGACCATAATCTGGGGCCTTTCCGGATTTTTCTCCTGCTTTTGAAATGTTGCCGTTTTTTTGGATTTTTTCATCGGTCTGTCTGAGCTGCAGAGTTTCAGTAGTATTTTTTAACGATATAGAGCTTGGCGAATTTCCCCTTGACATCGTCTTCTTTATTTGAGAAGCAAGGTTAGGAAGATTGTTGCTTGTGCTTGTGTAAGAATCTGATAGTCCAACTATTACCTTTTCATTTTTCTCTTTATCTATTTTCCCCTTGGTATTTTCACCAGAATCTATAATTTCTAGCATGCTTTCCAGAAATGATCTCGTTGATGATGATGGTGATACTTGACATGGCTCAGCTTCCTCTCCTTGGTTGAGATCCTCTGGATTACCATTTATTTCCTTAGATCCATGTGTTGGGATTACTGCATTATTCGGAGACTCACCAACGAGATTCTCACTTAAAGACAGGTCCTGTGAGTTCATTTTTTCGAATAATCTCTTATTTGTATTGCCAGTATCAGAGATCTTGTTTCCGGAAGGGTCTATATGATCTGAGTTTTTATTGTTCAAATCTATTTGAGAATTGCTAAGCTCATCTTGAACGCTTTGGACTTTAAGCTCATCAGCGCTTTGAGATAGCATTGACTTGATGGGACTGTCTATTATGTCTTCAAAATCTCCCCAGTCTGAATCACTGTTCCTCTGTGAAGATGATATTTCAGAGACAAAACTAATCTCATCGAAGTTAGCTTCCTCGGTTCTTCCTATGCTTTGCGACTTAGAAATGCTGCTATTACTATCGATAAACGGAAATTGAGGTGTATCGTAACCTTCTCCATATTGTGATTGAGGTAACTCCTGTATGTCCTTTTCTATTTCAATTCTAATTTCATTCACTGTGGTAGCATGAGTCTTTTTTGAATCCGCTGGAATTTCTGGCGTGAAATTCTTGTCTTCCTCTGAAAAGTTATCTTTCTTCTCCAATTCACCCTCAGTCTCCTTTCTTAAGTCTTGCTCTTTGGAAATCTGGCCAGAAAGTTGCTCAACAACAGCTACAGAGTCTTCTTCAGGAGGCAAACCTTTTACAGCTCTTCGTCTAGGAAGAAGCAGATTATCACCAGCCTTTGAGCAATACCAATTGTCATTGAGCCCACTTTTGATGCCTCTAGGGCCTCGCGCGTCAGCATCTCCAAACGATATCCCATCACTTTTTTGTGCTGTCAGCTTTTCTGATAATTCACCAATTGAATCTTGTAACTCCTTCTTTTTTCTTCCACGCCGTTTCGCTGACTCTGATAGTCTCCACCTCTTATAATGAGATTTTTGCTCCTTTACTGGTAGATTTTCCTCTAATTCATGCGAAATAAGTTTCGTAGTAGATTTTACTGCTGTCATAGCAACTCTATTCGCTTGGCTCTTCTTCTTCCTTTTTAGTTTAGATGCTTGCTCCTTTTTCTGCTCCTCCTCCTTACGTTTCTTTCTGTATTCCTTAATTATGTGCACAAGATGGTCCAAATTGTCATGAGGCTCCCATGTAGTGTCAGAGTATCCTCTCCATTTGACTCTATAGTGCAATTTCTGTTTCATCACCTTCTCATTCAATATGCTTTCAACTTCCCAGACTACATTCCCATCTAAGTCCATCTTACAATAATTGTCAACTTTCTCTCCCTTGCTCATTTATTTAAGATTTGATATGTTCAAATAATTAACAATCATTTTTGCATACTAATTGTTAGAAAACCACCACGTTTGAACTGAAATTTAGTTAAATCCAGTCGATCACTCTCATAGAAAATTAACATTCAAGAACATCCGCTGAAAGCTTTAGCAATGTAAAATGATAGTTACAAACATGAATTTATTTATTCATCTAGTATTCCATTCAAATAACCAAAACCCTGTTACTTGAACTATCTGTTAAATAAAAAAAAATAGAATCGGGAAACTTAATTTGGTTCCTCCAAAATGTTTATCGATTCAATTGTAATTTTTTCTGTTTTGCTTTGTAGAGTATTTTTTAACTGAAACGGTCCAATTGTTGTTGCTTTATCATTAAGCGGCTGATATGTGTCTGTTCCAGCATCATTTGACGCTTTATCAACTTCGTTCTTGTCCAGCAGATCAACAATTCTTTCTGCAAGATTCCACATTTTTTTCGTTTTCGCTGTTTGCTGAGTAATTTCCTGCGTTAATCTAGAATTCTTTCGGGCGAGTCTCATCTTTTTCATATTGTTTTTAATACGAATTGGGTTTAAATGGCGCTTTTTCGATTCATTTCCACCAGCTCCACCACCTATCTCGGTGCTGATTAACTCTTCTAAGACAGAAACGGGTAGAAAAGCCAGCTCTTTGTTATAATAGCTAACTAAATCATTTTCGTTTGCGTCGCTGTTAGATTTTATATAGAACTTCACAGGGCTTTTGGGCTCTTCTTTTTCAGCAATAGTTTGTTTAAAGCTCGTATAATATGAGTCACGCCTACTGATATCGTTGCTGTAAAGTTTCACAGGAATTGCCTTAGCGTTCTCGCGATCTGTAACTGCGACAATATCTTCCCCTTCAGGTTCCAACTCAAAAATGGTTTCTTGTTTTTTAAGACAATCATCTTTTTTAAAATTAAAAACCAGCTCTTTAGTAATAGATTTCCTTGGGACAGGACTCATAGCAGACAAATCGCTGTTCGATTTTCCTTTCTCGCTGCCTTCAACATCATTATTAGTGTTTCCGGTTTTCGCTCCCTTAGGAAACAGACTCGCTATTTTGATCTTCCTTTTAGCTTTCATTAATTTCTCCATAATTTTAATCCTCGTTTCTACCTTGCTATCAGTCGAAAATTTTTTCTCATCCTCTGACTGCGGGTCCTTTTTTTCTTCCTCAGCCGCTTCTTCTCCAGCGTAGATTGACCGATAGAGATGCTTGAGGTCTTTGGCGACTCCATTATAAATTTTCTTGCTGCGGTTCAAAATTTCTGTGATGTCATTGTTTGTTTTCTCAATCATTTCGATTCTCTCGTTCATAAAATGGATCTCTCGCTGGGCATCGTTGAGGTTCTCGTTGTCTGCTCTTTGACGCTCCTTATACTGTTCAACGCGGTCAGACTCAGCTTTGTTCGTGAACGCTTGCTGGAAGTGGTTTCCGAGAATAACGATTGGTAGTGCAAGCAGTAACATACCCGAGATAGCTGTTAGAAATCCGATCACCTTCCCGATGGTCGTCTGTGGCACTCGGTCTCCGTAGCCGGTGGTAGACATCGTGACAATTGCCCACCACATGCTCTCTAATACGTTTTGAATCAACTTTTCAGGGTTAGCTATCTGATCAAAAGTGCTGCCGTATTCTGCATAATATAAGGCCACAGCAAACATAACATTGACAACAAAAACGAAATAGATAATGAATCCTGAAGAAACGATCGAAGCCTTTATACCAATGAGGAAAGTTTCTGTTCCTGCCATATATCTTCCGACTTTTAGCACCCTTACCAGTCTGAAAAATCTGATGATACGCAGAGGTCTTAGTCTATTGATAGACGAGTTGTCGCTCTCTAAGAAAAGATTGACGTAGAAAGGAAGCAAACTCACCATATCGATAAGATTCAAGGGTCTGATGAGGTATTTCCATCTCTTCATGCCGAAAGCAGTGCAAGACCACCATCTCAACAGCAGCTCCACTGTGAAGGCCATTGAGACAATCCACTCGAGGGTGTAAAGAGCATTCGAGGAATTCATATCATTATTATTAAAACTGTCTATCATCGCTTGAACAATCGTGAATAGAATGCATGAAAGCAGGAAGAAGAAGAGAACTTTGGCCGCGCGGGAACTGGTAGGGTCCTCCAGGATCAGATAGAGCATTTTTTGCCATTTGAGAACCTTTTTGTAAAGTTCGGAATCTTCGAGTTTTTGTATGCAGGTTGGAACTCTTTTTTTTGGTTTGTTCTTTGGCGAAAATGCCGATTTTGGAGAAAAAGGATTTAGTTTGCCAGCGGTAAGACTGCGAAGCTTGCGAAAGCTAGTCTGAAAAGACATTTTATGAGGGCTGCTGTCATTAGAGGCAAACGAGTTATTTAACGAGCTCTTTCGAGAGAAATCATCTGAATTGCTCTGTTGAAGTCGACGTTTAACGAACAAATTGAAGATAGATTTGCGATGCTGTGGTGTCGGCTCCATTGCGCTTGTAGACTCTTAATAGTAATATTAAAATTTTCACAATATACGAACTAACTAATCAGATGTAAATGACAAAATTGCGTTAATAGAAGACGCTTGAAAAATTTAAAGCGTGATGATTTTTGATTTAAGGTCGAATCGAATAGTACAGAAAAATTACAGTCTATGAGAACGAATAAGCTTTATTTGTTTCATTTGATGTGCTTGCTTATTTGAAGCAGTCCTCAACGTCATTGGATTGCATAACGCTCATTAAATCCAGAGTTTTTTGGTTTAATTAATTTTTAAAGAGAACTAAACTAATGTCAGAAATTTTCTCATGTAAGGAGTATCGCTTATTTTTTAGATACATTTTAGGCTATCTTACATTGAACCCTACCTAGCTGTACTCGGTAATAACAAAATTCCCTAAAAACCACTGTAACTGGCAAAGGAAAACTAAAAAGCATCAATATATCTGAACATTTTTTAGGAGTTGCTCATCTGGAGCCAAGAGTATAGATTTAACAATTGAATTCGACTCTTTCCATTAACTACTTGCCCTCTGTAAAAAGCCCGTTGGACATTTTCACGCTATGTGGGTTTGCTGTATCCTTGCAAGTAAAAAGAAATCTGGCAAATTCTGAATTCATAAAAAAGTGAACCATAGTTGTCGAATAATGGATCCCAACAAACATCAAAAAGCATTTCTGTCACTCCTTTTCCACATTAGTGGCTTCTCAAATGAAAATAGATCCATGTAGACTGACTTTGTTTAATATAGTTCCTGTGGAAGTAGTGTGCACAGCGAGAATTGAATGAATCATCGAATATTCCAAAACAAAAATGATGAAATTTTTTTTTAGATCAAACATGAGTTCTGTTATTGGGATGGGAGCCACACTCCCCTATTCACAAATTTGGTACCAAGCTGAAAAACCAGAATGCCTGTTTTTCTTTGTGCTTACAACTGCTTTAAGGAAAATTTACGAGGTTACGTACAAGGTTAAGTTCTTGCTAATTTCTTTACAACGGAGCAGGTGTTCTTAGTCCAGTATTAGAAATTAAAGATATTTAGAAAGATAATACGTAAATTTCGTGGAAAAAATATCTAAACTGAGTTATGAAATTCGATAAAACCCTTGCTTTCGGTCTTGGTGGCGGGATCGTCGCTGCTGCAACAGCTTTCTGGTTGGGGTGGGCTCTTGGATCACAGAAACAAACCCAAGGAGCAACTACAAGTGATGATTCTCAGAAAACCCTCCCAACTTCAACTGTCAAAGAAACTCAAACTACTGAATCCAAGAAACCTACACCAGGTTCAACCCGCGTTCTTGCTATCTCCATGGGCGGAACTTCCTGCCGTTTCGCTATTTGCGAGAGAAAGAAAGACCAGGATGGGCAGATCACAATCGATATCATCAAAAAAGAGGTCGTGAAAACAGAAGACCCCAAAAAATTAATCGAGGACCTCACAAATTTCACGACTAACGAGGTTGTGAGCGAAGTTGGCATCGCTTCTTTTGGACCGATATGTCTTGATAAAACATCAGAATACTATGGAAATATCCTTCCAACCCCAAAAGGGCTATTTAACAACTTCCCTCTTCTTAACCAGGTACAGACTCTCGCTGCACAAAAGAACGCTTTTATCGATACTGATGTTAACGCTGCCGCTCTCGCCGAATTTAGAAGAGGTAACGCTTCCTACCAATTGCTGAACTAGAGTTTTTATAATATCAACTTAGGAAATCACGGTACGAAAGAATCTTTGGTGTACATAACTGTGGGCACTGGTATTGGCGTCGGAGTGGTCACTCACGGAAAACCTGTTCACGGATTAACCCATCCAGAAGGCGGTCATATCATGTATTGAGAGAATTTTTATAGGCGGCTAATAATTCTTCTAAAGCGTAGAGAGAGATGAAAAGGATGCTGATTTTGAAGGCGTGTGCCCTTTCCACAAAAACTGTGTAGAGGTAAATTGGACCGTGAATTTATTCTATGCTGATGATCTCATATAGTCATTTGCAACAAACGTTGCAATTGCAAAAAAAGCCGGACTCAAGTCAGTCCATGATCTACCCGAGCTTGGTAAAGATCATGATGTTTGGAGAAGAGAGGCGTTCTACTTGGCTCAAGTTTGCTTAAATGCAACTCTTTTGATCAGCCCTGAGGTCATTATCATTGGTGGAGGAGTCATCAAGCAAGAAGGACTTCTTCAAAGAGTCAGAGAATATTTCTTGGAATTGCTCGCGAAGTACGTTACACACAGGCTCTTCGACAGTAAATAGATGTTGTTTTGACTTTGATGTTTTAATTATACAATAATAGATACGAACGTGGAAGCATACATCAAACTGCCTGCTTTGGGTGATGATGTTGAGATCATTGGTGCAACTCTATTATCAGAGTCTGCATAAAAGCCTTGGTATATACTAGCATATGGCAACTAGCATTGTACTAAACTACTCATCTGATAGTGGATAATGATAACGTAAACAAACTTATTTACATTGGTGAGTAGAAAAATGAAAACAAATCATAATGTATTCACTTAGTTTGCTAAGAGTTAGGAATGTTTAGATTGCTTTTGTGAGATAGATCTGCCTAAGTAATTTATGAGAGGCTGTATTGAGTGTATTGCAGCATGACCATTTTCTCCGAAATTGCCATTAGTATTACTCCGTGTGAGCAATAAAGAGTATATTGATTAGATGAATGCAACGATCAATTGAATTTCATGATCTTTTGATTGGTAGATAGCCAAACTTCAGTTACCTAGGTTACAATGCTGAGAGATGTCATAAATGCTTTTTTGCAATTGTAGCAGTGGTATTGATGCTAATTCTGGCTGTAGATGATATTCTTTGGAAGGTGTTCCTGCAACTATGGAGGAAAATTTACCAAAGGACCAAAATATCGATTAAAGAGTTGTTTTTTGATTGTATGAAGTTCCTGAAATGGACTTGACGTACACTTTAATCAGCATGATCGAAGATTCAACAGAGTGAAGAAGACAGCTTCTTTGAGGAAAGGTAACATCTTGGGAGCTAAAAAACTCTTGCGTTCGCAAGACAAAACCCACTCCTTGCTCGATAATATTTTTTTGGGGTCTTCCAATAAATGAAACTCTAAACATATTCGGACTAGCTGTACGTATACCTCAAGGCAAACTTGAGGCTGTGAACACAGAAATTATGCATTGATTTCATGAATTAAGCACTAATTGAAATTTCCTAAATGCCCAACAACATGGAGAAACATTTATTTAATTTTCACAGTAAATCTTTCATATGGTGAATCATTTCTGATCGAATTTAAATAAATCGGAAGGTTATTTTGGAGTTGTTCATACCGGAATTTAGAATCCTGGGTTTATATATAAAAATTGAATTCCGGCAAATGAACAAGCAAACAACCGGTTTCAAGTCTCTCTCAGAGTTACTGAATTTTAATGGGGACTTTGAGGAGTTCAACTATCGGGTCAAACTCTCTGACACCATTATTGCAAAAATTGACGACTCTAATCGTCTCGAGTATACACAATTTCTACCGCTAGCCTCTAATTTTCCGACGACAGATTTTGGTTAAAACTAATCGATCCAAGGCTTTCAAGCGAAATCGATGAACTTTTGAGTTCGCTGATCAGATCACCCAATGTATTGCTCTCTGATAATAGCAAATAATAGCAGTTTTTCTGACTTCGTCTCAACAGCTGAAAGAGTTGCTCGACGGTCAATTCAAAAAAAAGTCCATGATTAAGGCCCATCTTCAAGACGCAGCATCTATGATAAACCAAAGATGGAAGAAACTACGTCGAAGAAGCGATCCTCTTCTGGAAATTGATGAAAAAGCGGTCTCAGAGTATTTAAAAATATTGTGGAAAAAAAATAAAATATTAACATAACATGGGCATTTTATAGAATAGAACTCTCAGTCTATTGCTTCTTTTTACTTTTTCCAGAATTTGAATACCATCTCGGCTGGAGTCGAATTGCTGCTTTGCTGTATCTGGTGTCTGGAACCACAAAAGATACTATTAAGCTGCTCTACTTTGTTCTGAGCACTGTGTTTCCTAAGGTAGATTTCGACGACATAGTAGAATTCTAATAATTGCTTTGTCATTAGAATTATTATAACGCAAACACTAGTATTGATGTACGTTCATTAGAGCTTATCAAGTTTGGGGTGATAATCAGAAATAACTTTCCAGAAGTTATTAGAGCTGTGATTGTTGAGAAAGATATGCTCGAATGGAATCAACCTTTTTCTTATGTACTTTTTTTGTTGCATAGAGCTGACTCTTTTAATATGTTTACGACTATAGGACTTTATCGGATTTGAAATGCTGATCGATGTGTTTATACATCAGCATTACTGCTCTCTTTTCGCAGATATCGAGAAATATGATCTGGTGCTCAAGATCTGGGACCAAGTTTTCGTCCATGGGTTTGACCTTGTGCATGGGTATTGAGTTTAAATTGAGAGAGACCCGACTTTTAATTTTTTCATTTGAAAGGATGGCTTTTGGATTATTCGAGCATTATATCGAGAAAATTTTGAAAAAATTAGAAGGCTCCTTTCTCAAATTGAATATACTACCTATCTCTTCAGAAAGAATGGCAATTGCTTTATTGGAGATAAAGGAAGAGATAGTCATGAAGAAAAAATTCTCAAAAGCCCTGAAGAAAGCTTTTTACCAAGCAACTGGTTTCAAGAATCAAGTAATTTTGAACGGTATTGTTTCCCTTCAATTTTTTTGGGCAGCTTTCGAGAGAGACAAAGAGAGCAAATGAAGAAGCCAGAGAAATCGCAAGACAAGCGATTAAAGACCGTCTAAATTATATCTCGACCCTCAGGGGGTTCCTTATCTCAGAGGGTTTTTTGAATACTCCAAGAGGTGTGAATGAGATTCTAAAGACCATAGATGCCCTGCCAGATGTAATTTGCTTGATTATTTTAAATGTTCCTTATATGTTGCCCGGTTATCTAGGGTGTACCTCTAACCTATGGGTTCCTGCTCAAGCACTGGAAGCCGAAATTTCGTCTATCTCCAATGAACGCAGCCAGACTATTGCTGATTGCAGACCAAGAAGGCGATGGATTTGTAAAAAGACTATCAAAATAACATTTGCAAATGAGCAAATTAACCTTCATAGATTACCAAAAAAGATCTAAAAATCCTTGTAATTCTCACTTGCAGCAGCGGAATCAAAGAAAGAATTGACCTCTTATGGCAGATATTTTTTCCTGGAAGGTAACTCCCAAAGAACTGCTCAAAAATTACGAAAACATCCGTTAGACATCAAATCACGATTGAAGATGCTATATTTTTTCTCAAAGAGATCGAAAAAGCGTTGGATGAAAAAAATTCTTGGGTGAGGGCGAACGCGCGCAACATTGCACTGAAATTGAACGAGGCCACAAGGGATTCAACGCAAAGCTCGAATTCATTGAAGACTCAAACTTTAGGTTTATCTGCAAGCATTACAAGCAACGACATTATAGATTTTCTGAAACAAGAAGCTTTGACATATACAATTGCAAGCTCTTTCAACGTATCTTTTGAGCTGTTAGGTGCCTACTAATCCCTTTATGCTTATTCCGCAATTTAGATCATTGAAGGGAAAAAAGAGAACAAAGAGCTTTCGCAAGGGATTAAAGCTGAATTTGAAACCCTCGAAACTTTAGGCAAGAAGAGAAACTTAGCGTCAACCAAATTAAATTCAGCTTTTGAAGCAGATTTTACAAATGAGATAAAGAATCCTCATAGAGGGACCAGCTTAAGCTTATCTCTGGAGAGGCCAAACAGTACATGTGGATCTAACAAAGATATAGAGACAAGATGCAAAGTTCTCAGCCTGAATGAGGATCCACTGTTTTCCTTCAGAAATAGCCTCTCATTAAAGAATCCACTCTCTAACAGTGAAACCGATAAAATTGGATCTGAGAACGTCGATGACGAGGATCCTGAAACAGGGATAACGGAAGAAAAATACCGGGAGATTAAAGTATTTGCTGAGTTAAGACCAACAGTATGTTCGAAATTAGAACCTCAAAAGGTCAGAAATGTGTTGGCTGAGGGAAACACATCAACAAGAAAAGTATCATTTCAATTCAATACTAACTCTGCAACAAGCTCAAGTCTGAAAACTAAAACAAATGCAGAGATCAAAAATCTGAAAACTGTTATTCCAGTTGACAAATTTGATTTAAGAAAGGGATTCACGAAGGAGAAATTATCAAGTTTATCATTTTCAAAAGAAAGTGTATATTCTGGCTATTCTTCGACCAAAGATGAGTCCCCAGGATATAACTTTTTGGAGAATAATAAACTTGGAAAATATTTCTTTAGCGGGGGTCTTTCCACTGAGTTGGCAAACGAACTGATAGATAAAGCTCAAAGCTATGATCCAGATGTTGCCTTCATCGAGCGCAACGTGAAGGTCCAAAATTCTCTTTTCAAGCAGCAGCTGCAGACTACTACTGTCAATGGAAAGAAAAAAATATTTTCTTAACCAATCTGTTATCAACGTAAGGTGCTTTTTTATAAAATTAATTCGAGAGTTTTTCAAATTACAATCCTTCACAAAATTCACCTTTCTTCAAAAAGCACTGAATCTGGTGGAAAAGTGTGCATGTGTGTATATATGTATGTAGATGTGTATAAACACGGTAGTCAGACAAGCAGTATAAAGTTTAACAAAAACAGCTATTATTGGGCGATTGTACGAAAAATAAGTTAGTGTTAAACGCAACATGAAAGGATCAAAATGAAAAGTAGCACATTATTTCCTTTAGTCAATTAAATATACACGCTTCCTAGCCGTGTAATGCCACAATTGCCCTTCACACCACGGCAATAATCTGAATAAACATCCAATTGGTCCTGCTCATTATTTAGTCTTTTCTGGACGACGTTAGCACATGTTAAGAATTGGCTCTATATCATCTGTTAAGCATGTATATTGAAATCAAGAACAATTTCCTTTCTTGAAATTTCTTGAATTGATGACACACAAACATTTATTCAATCCAACAGTTGTATACAGATTTAACTGACTATCTAAGCACTACAATCATAACAAATCCAAAAATACATACAGAAAAATCCCCCTTCTAAGAGTTTTCAACCTCAGTATGCCTGCGAGAAAAAATGGAGTTAGATTACTGCAGTTTGATTTTAATGTATTTACCCGCATTTAACACATTCGTAGAAAATTGTTTGACCTTCATCGGCACTTCGAGTCTGCATGGTATAGTAGTACATTTGTTTCGAGTCGCATTTTTTGCAAGGCATATTGATTTTCGCTCTTTCAGCAACTTCTTTATTCTGAGTTTTCTCATTCTGCTTCACACCTTTCTTCTTGTCGTTGTATTTTTCCAGCCATAACTTCTTCGTCGTGAACACCTTCTCTGTCACCATTTCTTCCGCTTTATAATCTGTCATTAGAGTTAAAAAGGAAGTTTCAATAAGTGTGTTAGACCTAAAATGGATAATTTGAATCCGCATTTATTGCATTCAAAGTAGTCAGAGTATTTTGGAACACCCAATAACTCGCCGCATTGTGAACAAAAGTCAGCAGATGTTTGAGGCCTTGTCATGTTTTGCAAGGAGTCTGGGCTTTGGCCCATCATGTCCGAAACAATATCCATTGAAATAAAATAACCTTTAATAGGATGTTGGTTTTATAGCTTTATAAATTATTAATTTCATTAAGTAACTCCAGAAGATTAATATGAGAAAAAATTCTTCTACCACCCCTGGCGTCGAAATTATTAAGGGTTGAATCTCTTATTGCCTCTTCTGTCTAACACTTATACCTCAATTTTCGTAACTAGATAAGCTCTATTGGATATCCGACCGCCAGCCGCCCAGAAATCAACCTGACGCATTTTTCTTCTGTATCGATAGCGTAACTGAGAATAATGTCCGATTCGCTAATTATTAAATAGGATCTCGTCTATCAACCTTTCTTTGCTGATTTCGGACCTCTAGACATCGGTAAAACTTACCGATTCGTCACAGAGCTCGAGAAACTGCTTCAAGACCCCAAATTTCTCAAATACAAAATTTTTCACTACTGTTCTCTGGATAATGCAAAGAGAGCAAATGCGGCCTGCTTGATGGGAGCTTTCTCCGTAAATCCCCACAAACAACGCGAGTTTACAGATTGCTTAGATCCTTATCCTTGGAAAATCTGCGGATGAAGCTTGGGCGCCATTCCTCGATGTTTCTCCTCCTTTTGCTGACTATCGTGACGCTTCGTACGGCACGTGTACATACAAGTGCACGGTAATTTTCCAGATAATGCTTTGAGTCTGACGTTTTTTTGGACCTGCTCCCTTAAGATCTTAGATTGCTTAAGAGGTCTCGAGTATGCGATTAAGCTGAAATGGTTTGATCTAAAGACATTCAATCTTCGAGACTACGAGTACTATGAGTCAGTTGAGAATGGAGACTTGAATTGGATTATTCCGGGCAAATTTGTGGCATTTTCGACACCTCATGACAAATCGAGAGATGAGTCAGGAGTATATCTAACCGAAATTTCTTTGGGAAATAAGTCTTGTAAAACAGTATAGGATGTTTACGCCAGAAGATTATATTTCAATCTTCAAGAAGTTCGGTGTGACGAGAGTAGTCCGTCTTAATAAGAAGGAATATGATAGAGAAAAGTTCATCAAGAATGGTATCAAACACACTGAGCTTTATTTCATTGATGGTTCGACTCCAAGCGATGTAAGAAAATTGACCTTCTCAGCCCATCTGAGTTTTTTCTCCAGGAAATTATCGAGGAATTCTTGAGAGTGGCTGAGGAAGAGAAAGGAGCAATCGCCGTCCACTGCAAGGTACTAAATCATTATTGAGGACGCCGTTACTTAGCTTCTATCAATATGGTAGGCTGGGCTGGGCAGAACTGGTTCATTGATCGCATGCTACGCTATGAAGCATTACAAGTTTAGAGCGGCTGACTTCATTGGATATATTCGACTGATGAGACCTGGTAGCGTGCTCGGCCCTCAACAGCAATTCTTGAATGTATAGATAATATGCCATTGGGAATTCCCTGATCCGTTGTGATAGGACAAAGAAGCCTATTTCCTCAAGATTGCTGACAAATCTCCAATTTATCAAGCAATAGCACCTTTCATCAGTGACTACCAAAGGGAGAGCCTTTCCAAACCGAAAATATCTGAGAGCAAACCAGTATATGAAATGTCACCACAAGAGAAGGCTATCTCAATCAATGGAGACATCGGCCAAGGAGAGGGACTTGTCGACGCGAAAAGGTAGAAATTTCACTTTCTTTTTTTATCTCTGATACACTAATTGTAGGAACCGAGAATCCAAAGGCGCTTCACCGCTTACTAAGGTTTCAGCTTAATTTTGTTTCTTAAACTAAATGCTCTTATTTCAAAAAGGAGAATGGTGCCACTCACAAGAGAATGCCGAGTGGAGATATTAAAAACAGCCCAAATAAGAATGGCACAACAAAGAAGTAGGAATGAAGAGGGCAGAGCTACTAATATTGATTTGAAAATTTACTTACTTTTTAAAAAATTTTTTGAGGCAGGCTTTTAGGGGATAAATAGGTGTTACTTCTCACTCACTCAGTATCAAAAAAATATTTGAAGCTTATTGTGATTCTGTCATACTTACATGATTTAAAGAAAAGCATCATCGAAGAACTTTGTAACTGCCTGATCAATTGATTACTTTATGTTTTGGAATGAATGGAGGAAATTGCCTAATATGAAGCAGAATTCACTAAAGTAGAGAGCATGAATGAAAAAAATTGAAGTTGTGCAGATTTTCAATTTCTGATTTTATGCGAAGGCATATATACTCTTCTCAAAATTTCACAAGTAATAAGAAGTAAGAGTTCATTGATTGATCAGACTACTGTACTGTTAACTCTCTTGAGTCTACTTAGATTGTCCAGAACATTGCAATTATTTCACAAATATCAAATTTGCAATATCTAGTTGCAGTCCTCTTGAATTCGAAAGGAAAAGCAACATCTTTTGTAGTTTTTCCTGAGAAGCTTCATTGCTCGTGCCTACTGGATCTAGTTACTGTTCTATAATATCATTATTTAAGCCATTTGCTCAATTTACTCTGTTGTGAACTCTCAATTGTGGTCGTCAACATATGACACTTCATGAATGAAGGAACATTAACTCGCAGTCGAGGAACTCATGAAAGTAGAGATGCAGGCGACAAATCAAGTTTATCGTAGAAACTTTACGAGAGACATTGAACATTCAGCGCATAATTATTAGCTGATCCCACTCTACCCTTAATCGAGCGTCGGTCATAACGCATCCATCGCATTTTATGGGACTAGTAGTCCACATCCACGACCAGAAGTAAAAATAATTTATCAAGAAACATTTCGATTGTGTGATTACGATATCAACAAAGCAAATATTGTTGATCATCTGAATATTATTGTAGCTTTTTGCTTTTATGAAGCTAATGAGAGGGCTATCATCTTACTATGAAGATGTGCGTATTTAGTAACAGCTGTTACTGCTATATTGAGCTATTAGGTTCTAACACTGTTTAGCACAGCAAGCAGCTTTTTAACGTTTCTACCTTTGGATAGATCTTTCCAACTTTAATATTCTCGAAAAAGACCTTTACTATTGGTCAGCACACAGGTATCAAAGGTTGAGACTTTCAAAATCATTAAGAAACTCTCAAGAAATTTTCTAATCGACTGATTCCTGTTTTTATCACCACCTAGAATTTTCAAATTTTTCCAGATGCTAGAGAATGTCAGTATTTAATTCCGAAGCATTCACTTTTTCATAATTTTTTTTCATTTCATGACAACTCTCATTCATGGCTATCACAGCCAGATTATTGAACAAAAGCTGACTGATTTTTCCTACGAGAAATCAAATTTGGGTCCTTTTCACTTCAATTCAGCTCAGAATTATCGTCCTGAGAGCAATAATGACACATATGGGTCTCTCTTGGATGATAATTATGGCAGCTTTGAAACAATTGCTCGAGACATTGAGAAATTTAGATACGGATATCCTAGGCATCGTCCTATAGTTGCTCCCAATCAGCCTTTTTTCAATACGTTTTCTTTTATTGAAAAGAATGAGTTTTTCAGTCCACACAAACCAAACTCAAACAAGACAGCAGCTAGACATATGAGGCAAACATCTGAAAAAAACTCTCCAAGCGATGTTATCGAAGATCAAAAAGAAGAGCACTACAATCTCCCTCCAGGACTCTGGGAACCACCCTCACCATCATCAACTGCAACCACTCGTCGATCAAACTCGAATGGTCACTTGTCTAAACAGTCAGATGAATATTTGAATCAGGAAGGAATGTTTGTTCCAATTGCAATTCAGTGGGTTTTCGGTGCAACTAACTCCTCCTGCTCGACTGATGATAATCTCATTTTCGATCCAACAGAATTTTTCTCTAAGAAACCAATTGATAGTGTCATTACTGAAGCGAAAATTGAGCTAGAACAGCAACCTGTTCACCTCAAAGAATTCTTTGGAAAACCACTCCAAATACACCAGCAGGATTCCACAAAGCATCAAATCTTAGAATCCAACCGCATGGAATTGGAAGATAGAGGCCAGCGACCTCAGTTTGAACTGCTAGGTGAACTACAGAATAAACAGAATATCTCGCCTGCATCTATGAAGCTGGAACCAAAGAAACCAGAGAAGCTTCAAAATCATTTACTTTTCACAATTCCTGAAGAACCTGAAAAAGCTCCTCTCAAAAAGGAACCTATCCAGAACGTTCCTCGGACTGAAGAGCATAAATATTCTAAAGATTCACTAGAAAAAGCAAAAATAACCAAACTGCCAACTTACAGTCTGACTGATGAGAGTGATAAGCAAACTTCAAAAGAAAATGTTAGAAATCAGCCAAAGGAGCTAAAACCCAGGAAAATCACTAGTGATAATGAAGTAGCAGAACACCATTCTAATACTCAACATCAAACCGAAGAGGAAACCAAATCAAAAATAAAAGAAACGAAATTAATGGATGATTTTATTATAGTAGGGAAAGGAAAGACCATCCACAAAAAAACACTCAAAGAAACAAAAATGAATGACAATAACTCGTTGACTTCTAATAATAAATTCGATCTTCTCTCAGGTCTACAGCCAAAGAGTAGTCATAAAGAACCTGAAAACAAAGAATCCTCAGCAACAAAGCTCTCGAAGAGCGGTCAGTCTGAAAAATCCCAAAAATCCAAGAAGTCAAAGAAAAAGAATAAAAAGAGCCAATCGAGAATTCAAGATATTGTTACGACAGTGGGAATCAATAAAGACCTCAAAGAGATCAATCATGTTCTTGAGAAAACTGCAGATGATATCATGCTTGACAAAGAAAGTAGCGAGAGCATTGGCCAAAAAAAGGTGCAAGAGATACTATGTAATGCTCAAACCGTTGAAGAACAAAACAGGAATATTGAAAAGACTGATGGAGAACCTCTCGAATCGAAAATTACTTCTGAAGAGAAAAAGATAGATGAACTCAAAGAAGAAGAGAAGACAAAAGAATTGCCTCCTATGGATTCCATTGTGAAAAGTGCAAGCCAGAATGATACAACACAGGTAACTTCAAAGAAGAAAAAGAAAAAGAAATCTAAGAAAGCTAAAGAAAAGGTGGGCGAAGTAGGTACTCAATTAGTCGATAACTTGGAGATAAAAGAAGTCAAACCAGAACGTCAAGAAATAAATGTCCCAAAAACCGAAAGGGGCTGCCTCGAAAAGTTTAACAAAATAGCATTCTCCAGTTTAGAGATGTTTTCGCTTACAGGCTGTGAGTACTACACGAATGCCCAGGTCGGAGATGTTGTGCCACAGAAAATGGTTGAGAGCACAAAAACATTTCAGATAGAGCAAAAGCCAAACAACACTAAAGCGAATGTTCAAAGCAATTCCCAGACAATAAGCAATCCAAGCAATAAACCAAATACGCTTACAGATGCAAGAGCAAAACTTGAGGAGAAACTAAAGAAAAACATAGGAAAGAAGAAGGGCAAAAAACAGAAAAAATCACCTCAAATTCCAACTAAGGTACTGGAATATGAAAACGATCTCCTCACTAATGAAGCGCATGTGATGATTGAAGGAGTTCATTTCGTCACTCGAAATATAGTTTCAATGTGGTGAAAATTGATACGATGATGTGCGAATCATTCAATAAATAACTGTAGAGAGCAATAGCTATTAATGTGCATACATATATATATTAGATGTATAGATTGATATGCTTCAAAGAACTGCTAAAATGTCAAAATTGCTATAACAATAACAAAGAGTCAAAACTGTCTCATCAAATTAGGTTTATTTTGGAATAAAATGGTCTATCTTTACTTTTTGGGATCTTTTTTAGGTCTGTCTTCCAGAATGATGAATTCCACAAACAAATTTTTGCTAGTAATCAATGAGTAAATAAATTAGTATACTATAATGTCACTACCGCTTTTCGGTGGGTCTGCTTTCCGTGATTGGAGTAGATTTTGATTCAAAAGTTTGAACTCTTGCTGCAATCTTTGGATCTCTTGTTTATTCTATATGAAGATTAGTCATTTTGCAACTTAGTATTGAATTGGTACTATAAATCTGTCTTTTTCTAGGCTGCTAATTTGGTTGCTGAGGTCAAAGAGAACTTGATTCATCGCTGCAAGCTCTTTGAGGATATTTTCGAAATGTTGTGGGATCTCAGGTATATTTTTTGAAGAATTAACAGTAGAAAATGAACGCTTGGACTGAGTTTCAGAGTCGCTTTGATTAGAACAGGTTTGAGGTTCCATTCGAAGTGGTGTATTATTATCGAAATAATCTTTGATAAGTATATTCTCTGAAAACGATTTGGATGTAGGAGATTTGAAGTCACTCTTTTGCTTTGGATCAAGGTTCTTGTTTTCTTTCTCTGTGGAAAGTCTTAGCGAACAAAAAGAGGCGTCGTTAGAACAAAGAGAGAGCTTCTCCTCACACTTGTGGAAGCTTTTAGATGAATTTGTATGGACCATGGTATAAATTCGCTGAAAAAGTGCCGAAAAAGTTAGGATTCATTGAATAAGTGGGTTAATACATAATTTTCAACTTGCTGAGGTCGAAATTTCCATATATTCTTCCTTTGTTTGTCGATACTGATCATTTTCATTCTTGAGTTCTA
>ENA-UOTZ01000860-UOTZ01000860.1-compost-metagenome-genome-assembly--contig:-NODE-860-length-24110-cov-23.877751_pt1 | contig 24110 bp, 16 predicted proteins | sample MGYA00238144_ERZ746983 | MGnify/ENA primary metagenome ERZ746983 (study PRJEB28759, sample SAMN06268863) | compost metagenome | isolation source: single cell | place: USA: California, Emeryville, Joint... | reverse complement strand
AAGCTACCCTCCATTGGACATTTGAAATATAAGGACACTCCGAAGGAAATCCTCGCGGTTCGAACGATGACGAAGCCAGGAGTGGTTCTTTTTCGCGTGAGATGGGGACAAAGACAAAACGGTGACACGCCTACAGAGAGCTACGTCAGCAGCGAGGATTTTATGAAATATAACCCGAGATTTCTGCTGGCGTTTTATCAGTCCAAAATTAAATTCAGAGTCCCAGAGCGAGAAAAAGAAAACCCACCGTCTGAAAAGAAGAGTCAGAATCAAGAGTTAGATGGTGGTTTGTATGAGAACCTCGACGCAAACCAAGTTCATGATGAGATTAAAGAAAAACTAGGGCAAGAGGCGGGAGAGGGAGGGCAAGAGGCCGGAGCAGCAGGGCAAGAGGAGGGAGTAGGAGTGCAAGCAGAGTCGGCGGTGTGTGAGAAGGAGAAGGAGGTCCAGCAGGAGAATCCGAAATATGATGATTACTCAAGCATTACTAGCCCAAAGGAGATTAGTTCAGTGCACCATGCGGAAGAGTTAGAGCGCCAGCAAGAGGGAGATAACGATGAGAACATGGATATTAGTCCTGAGATGATGGAAGAGCAGCGAGAGGCAGCAGAGAATAACGAATGGCAGAAAAACAGAAGGAATAAATGCCAGAGTGTAGAGAAAATAGGAAATAAACAGGGAGAGGGTGATGAGAACGAAGATAAGCAGGAAATTGAAGCTGATAACGATCAGGAGCATGAAAGTATCGTACAGGTTCAGGAAATGGAGAATGGGTCAAAGCGAAAGGAATTAGAAGAGGGGATGAATCAGTCTGAAGCAGAACACAGAAGCGATCAAATGGATGAAGAAGAGAATATGAAAGCGGGAAAAGATAATGACACAGAAAGCAGTTTCAAAGGTAAAGCGGACGAGCGGCAACCAGAAACGGAAGAGTTCCATGGCATGACAGAGGAAAAAAGCCACGGAGACGAGATCCCATCTCCTGCAAGTTTAATCGAGAAAGAAACCGAAGCAAATGGGCCCGAACGAAGTGTTAAGGAGTCATTTCGTAATGAAGGAGAGCACGATGAAGTTGATTCGATTGAAGATGGTCACAGCAAGCCAGCGATTGATAATATCGGTATGACTGCGGAGGAATATGAAGAAGAGAACCAAAAGAAACTCTTGGATAGCGAGGGGAGTGAGGACGAGGTAATACCCCAGCAGCCAATGCGCCAGCAAGAGAAAGCCGAATTCCAAAAAGAGACGCTAGAAAAAGAGCAGGTCAAGGACAAGGACAAAAGAGGAGAGCCGAAAATTATTCAAAGTGTCGAAGAAGTGGCTGTGTTTGAAGAAAATATTGTGAATGTCAGTGTAAAACCTGCGAACCAAAATCGCGCCCTTTTAGAAGAACCAAATAACGCTGCTGAACAAGTTATGGATCTATTAAATCTGTCGGGCTCCGTTTTGAATCCTAGTCATAATGAAACATTGGAATAACTGTGTATCATTCAGCAATTTCTATATACCGGACAGGTACTTTGATTATAATGACTATTTATGAGTATGTTCTATAATAATGCGCGTTAAATTTCTGAAATCCAATTAAATTCAAGGAGTTAGGTTTGGATAGCCAGATAAGTATTAATAATCAGAGCGAAAATAAGGATATTCAAAGATCTTCCCCCTTTGAAACTATGTCTATATTCTCTTTCTGTTGGTATTGATTCATTTGGCATTTAAAAAATTTTCATAGCTGTTAGAAGTTTATTCATTTTTAAAACAATCGCGGAAAGTTGGTAATTCTTCACAAAGAATGGCGGATCTCAAGAACAAACGCATTTACTTAGTATTCAGTGTCTTTGGGCTCAATTACTAACTTCGCTATACTAGGAATACTGTCAAAAGAGCAACTCGCGTCCTTTGCAGGAGATATTAGCATTATTCGATCAAAATACAACGAAATGTGAGTTAGTTCGGCAGGAAGAGGACTTCGATAAAACTTTAGATGACAAAGCCATGCTGTCGCTAACCGTAGTGCTTTCGCAGAATTTAACAAATTTCAGAGAGCTTACAATTTCTAATTTCATGCTCAATCACGGCATGCTGACTGTGCTAGCAGCCGGAATCGAAAATAACAAATTTCTTACTAAATTGACTCTGCAAAATGACTTTATTGACGATGTCGGCCTGAGCAAGCTTATTGCTGGTTTAAAAGCCAATACGTCGATCAGTCAGTTGGACATTAGCCAGAACAGGATAAAGGATAAAGGAATGGAGCAATTATGCGCGTTTATGAAGTTCAATGGAAGCAGATTACATCGGTTAATTGCAGCTCAAAACCTGATCGAAACTGATTTTTTCGGAGAGATTCTTGTCAGGTAGCTACTTTTCGAAGCTAGCTAGTATTCACATCTTCATTATTATTTAGAGATCAGCAATTAGAGCATCTGGATCTCTCATACAATAGCTATTCAGCAGAAAGTTTCGAATCGTTGTTTAAAGGTCTCGGAGCAAACGCGAAATTGGAGTCTTTGGATCTGAGAGTAAAAGCGAATCAGGCCATATCATCTTATACCTTGCTAGGGAATGAGCTTAGCTGCGAATATCAACGCAATCGCGCTCAGTGAGCTCTTCAGAAAAAATAAAAAGGTCAAACATTTATGCATTGATATAGACTTCTCTCTTCTCGATGATGATATGGTAATTGCACTGTTGAGTTTGCATTAGAAGCAATTTTGACCCTTTTTCAGATACGCGAGCTGGAAATTTCCCTTCTGAACAATATTTACATGCTGAGCTTGCGATCAATGAAGTATCAGCTTCAGCGTGGAGACGGATTGACGGACGGGCTGTACAAAACGTTGCAAGCTAACCAATGGATTTGCGATAATTTCGAGAGGCTCTGTAATAATCATACAGCTGAATGCGATGTAATATTTACAACAATGAGAGTGAATTTGTAACACATGAACAGGAATCGATTCAAGAAATCGTCAAATATAAACTGGACCTCATGGCACAAACCGCTAATTTTAACAGTTTATCAAGTCAAAGGACATTAGGAGACTTCCTTTCACCAAAAAGTATTTATAATTTCGCTGTAGCCAGCCAGCTCAATGCGAAATTATTAGGTACTACAGGAGCAGAATCCGTCTCACCTGATAGGATGCCGCAATTTAAAGTCAATCATAATTATGATAATGGTAATTAAATTCTCTCTCTCTAAATTTGCTAAGCTAATTTCCATGTCACAGTTAAACCAAAAGTCGAGCTGGAACAAGACGCAAAGGCCCCACTCCATCAAACTGGCGATTTGCTTGCCGGAAAAAGGATTTCTCCTTCAATCGATCACTCGAATAACACCAAGCAGCTGACAGATTATATTGACACAAGAATAAATGAAATTGCGCAGAAAGTGAATCAAAACCAGATTGAAAACTCAAAACGCTTGGATGCAGTTGAGCAGAAATTTACAGTCCTGATAGACGCAGTAAGTCATTGCTTGTTTCTTTACATTAAATATGCACTTGTTCGTTAGCTTAGAGGAAACGCTGCTGAGAGTGATCAATCTAATGAGAAGTCCTTTAGCAATATTCTATCTAAATTGCACGCTGGACCCTCTGCTGAAGCCACTAGCAAAATATCATCGGAATTAGAAGGCTTTATGAACGACAGACTCAAATTTGAGAACGAGGCTCAAAATTTCTTCACGGACATTTTCTCGAAACTTGAGGATCTGAGTCAGCTGCTTTCTCAAGCCTATCTTACCGGAAACCTTCAACTCGACCCTTTGAAAGAGAAATCTCAGTTTGTTGAGAGCATTTCAAAGGAGCGAGAGAGACTGGAAGGACTTGTGAGTCAAAAGATCGATCAAATCTTCACTTCGAGACTCAAGGATATGAGTCAAAGCACTCAGCACTTCAACAAAGCATCTATTTCGCAAAATTCTCATATTGTAACACATTTCTCTTTTTATTGACGTCTAAATTCCTCAATTCCAGCGCATTGAAGCTGAAGATCACTTAGAAGCTCAAGAGGATTTAAAACTAACGTTCGGATCGGTGAACCAGGTCGACTTACCCCGAAAAGCGTCGAGTTTATCACTTTCCAAGGCTAGACAAGTATTCTAATAGACTCATATAAATATCCAACGCTAATTTCAAACGGCATTCAGAAAGAAAATTATCAAGAATTTGAGAGCCCTTCAAAATCACTGTATGGCTATCCAATGAGCGTAAAAGAGCTCGCAGTAACGCCGGTTCATAAAGCCTCAGGAAAGCACCAGAGCGCGACTAAGTCAAAGCACACTGAAGGGAAAAAAGGCGGGAAAAGTAGCAGCAACAAAAAGAAATCGACAACGAAAGTCGAATTGCCTGAGAGCATTCAGAAGATAAAGCAGAAAATTCAAACGAAAATAGATAAGTGAGGATTAATCACTCTTTAAACCGTGGCTAATTTGTAACTAGTTATAAGCAAGCTGTAAGCCAATTAGAAAAAGAGCGCGAGCATGGTTTTCTGTCTCAAAGCGGTAATTACTCGTGAAATAGAGTGTTTCTAACCGAAAATTGCTAGACTTACCAAGCAGATCGCGGTCGAACTCCATAGAAACGATAAAGGAAGCCATGGGTTCGACTCCGAGCCCTGAATTAGTGCAGATACTACTGAGAAAAGGTTTCAACTTCGATCGTAAGTAATGTAGCAGTGAAGACACAGACCAAATCGACAGATAGAGATAGACATTTTCCAGATATTCGTATTAAAATGCAATCCACATTAGGGATTTTAAATTCCTTATTCATATTTTAATCCAAATACCCTTGTTAAATTCATTGTGATTATCTGCCAAAAAAGCAACAGTTATATTGAGAATTCTTGCGTTTCTTGTACCCGCATGAATGTGGATAAATGCGAGAGCCTTTAGAAATCGGATCTTGCCTCATTATTGACTTAGATGAATTCTAATAAACCATTCGTGAGAGAAATTTATCAAAAAATTTCGATAATTCCGATAATGGGATTGGGAATTTAATCAAATAGCGCTTTCTGATAATCACCTATTTATATCGCTCCTGAAATTAATCACTCAAATGAATAGCGTTTAAAATTCAATAATTATTTCCACCTGCTGTTCTTTAGATTATTAATCAAAATTATTTGAAAAATTTAACTCATGTTTCTCTCGGCTTTGGACATATTTCCCAATCGAGTTGACCTTAACGTCAAGTCAAATTCCCAATATCAAACGAACACAGGAGCCATACTTACTGTAGTAGTGGCCGCTATTACAATACTTCAATCAATCACAACATTTAGCGCCATCTTTCAATACCAGTCTCCTTCCGTCACAACTCAACGTACTTATAACAGAGCACCAGGGAGCATTGGCTTAAACGATTCAAACTTTGTGTTTGCGCTCAAAGTTAACGATCCAATGTACAATTTATCTCGATCTTATGTCTCTTTCACACTCGAAGTCAAGAGTATCATTCGTCACGCCAATGGAAGTCTTGCAATGGGTGGAAAACAGATCCCTCTGGAGAGATGCAGTAAAGAATATCTGAAAGGGTTCGAAGCTGAGTATGTGGCGTTAGGGTTACAAAACGCCGTTTGTCCGAGCAGCGGCGATTACGACATCAACGGAACCTTCTTATCCGATAATTTTACTTTTATCAGTATTTATGTCAAAACCTGTCAGAACGATACCACTCAACCTGACATAATCTGCCAGCCTATCGAGCAAATTCGTTCAAAAATGTCCGGTAATTTACGAGTCCAGCTTTTCTACTCGGATAACCAGCTCATGCCTTCAAATCATTCGCATCCTTACTCAAGGTTCATCAATGAGATTTATTGGGACACAAATCCTAATTTTTCAATGGTGCAGACAGATGTGATGGTTAACGAACAAGAACTCATCTCGAACGATTTTCTTTGGTGGTCTGGATTTAATGTTAAAACTCAAAGGACATATGGAATTGACCTTGCAGAAATCCGCACGAATTACCAAAAGTTGGTAGTAACGAATCCTGACAAGTTTAACATCATGCAGCTTATGATGAAAAGGAGTAATTATGTCTACACGACGACAAGAGAGTATGAGACTGTATTCTCAGGGTTGTCAGCGATAGGAGGTATATCCAGCTTAGCCATTGGAATATTGGGTGTGATTGCAGCGATGTACTCAAGAAACGCGTACTTGATCAGCATCGCAAACGAGATGTATGAATTTGAGCTTCCTGAGAGTCTTAGTAAAAACAAGAAAAAGCCTTCGAAATCACGATTTTGCTGCTGTTTCCGCAAGAAGAAGCCAAAGACTGAGTTGCCTTTCTCGAATAGTCCTAGCGCAGAAATGAATCCAAAACGTGAAATGGTCGCACAATATTACATCCAGCAGGCAGCTGCGAGAAAGAAAGTGACATTGGCGTATGGATTTTTGGATTTCTTGCGTGGGCTCATCTGCTGCAGAAGAGGAGTGAAAGACAAGATTATCAAGAGAGTCATTGAGACCGTAACCAGAGATACTGATGTGCTAAACTTGATTAAAGGGTCATATGAGAACGAAAGGCTCAAGAAAGTACTCCTTACGAAAGAACAACATAACTTGCTCACCCAGCCATGCTACCCGACTGTTATGACGAGCGATCTATGGGAAAATAACAAAAAATCGAGTGGACGATTACCAAAATCCGTGTCGATGCGAGAAGAGAAAGGGGCTCCAGGTAGGAAAAGAGGACGATTTGAAGAGGCAAAAGCAAAGGCCAAAGAGGAGATACACCCACTATCCCAAAAGGAAAGAGAGTATAGAGAGTTTATGACTCTCTTTAAGAGTTATCAGAAGGTGTTTAGAGAGTCTAAAGATCCCGTTAATTTTAAAATATTGGAGCTTTTGGATGCTAACCTCCACGAAGCTCTTTACGAAATGAGTAAAAATGTCAAAGGCGACTCCATGGATAGCTGCGATGATGATGCAACGCCGACGACGGTGCATAGAACTGTGTTGCTGCATAAGAAGAACCCTATTCAGTACAAATTGGAAGCAGCGACCAAGATAGCGCTGAGACTGCAATCGAGATTTAAAGAGAGGAAAAAGAATTCAATTTCATCGCCAACAGCAGGAGGAGGCTTCTCACCAACAATCGGTGGCCGATCACCATCAGATAGCCAGATATCTATAGGAACGAGATATTTCGGTGGGGAAGAAATAGACTCGGCTCCTGAAATTCCAAGTATGTTTATGCACAGGAATCATCTACAAACGCCAAAACCTGGTGCCAGCAGAATATTAGAGCTCAAGGACTTAACGTTGGAGGAACAGCCAAAGCAGGGTCGAACTCACCCCAATTCGCAGGGACAGGAGACATTTGATTGATCTATGAACGATGGATTTTATATATATAACTAAGAAGATTTTAGCTTCAAATTTCAGAGGGAAAATGTTAAGAAACACCAAATTAACTTACTAAAAAGCCACGTACGGCGCCTTATTAGCTGGGCCTTCATTTGTTTATTGTATCACAAATCCATAAATTTTTGAGGATATTTGCATTTGCAGGATTAGAGATGAGGTGTTTCTTTTCTTAATCATCGATTAACATTTATTTATATTGAAATAATTATGCCTCTAAAATGAAATAAATGTTTACCGCGATAATCCTCTGATTCTATGGGAGGAAGCAGAGCGTAATGGCCACAGGAACGTTTTCGCCTCTCTAAAGCGCTTGATTTAATAACTTCCTCTTTTGAACGCTGCTGTCAGAACGTTCATTAGTTTAATTTGAGATTCCAACAAGAATTCTCTATCTGAGTTGTAAATGTTGGAGAATCAAACTTTTCAAGCTGAAAGAAGATCTCTTGTCATCTCTAATGTCTTCATTTTTCATTTAAATATTCTGACTGCGAGAGAGGTAATGATAGCAATCACAATACTCGATACTCCATAATCCATAAAATCACAGTTTAGACTGAATTCTTAGACACAGGAGGTAAATTCTAACAATGTTGGAGACCTAGATTCCTTTCTTTCAAGTGAACAGTGACATGTAACGCGAAGAATTTATCCCGAATTAGCTTTATTTGATAAATTTAATTAGATCGTTCTATCAGACTCAACTGAAAATGCGTTCGCGATTCCTTCATCTGCGCTATTTTACCACTATTATCTTTCGAAAATGTCGAGAAAAGTATCTTGTTGGTGGATACTGAACAATCAGAGCACCGTTTAAGCAAAAGGAGCCCTAATTGGACTTTCAATCAGTTGGTGATCATGATCAATAAAAACTAGTAGTCGCACACAAATCGGTTCGTTCGCATGTAAAGATAATGCTGCGGGGCCTTAATTGAATGAAAAAAACTTTTTTTCATGCATAAATTTATTTTATGCATAATCTGAGCTACGGCGTTCCCCGAATCATTATTTCAGAATCATTTGGTCTTGAACTGCTTATTTAAGTTATTTAGTTTTTTAGTAGATGAGTTATTTCAGTTATTTAAGTTATTTATTTTCTTGAAGCTTTTATCGAATTTAAAATGCTAAACATGTTTCTTCTTCTCGATCTTTTTCCCAATAAGGTCGAACTTCACGTCAAAAAGTCAGACAAATACCGAACGAGTACCGGCACCGTCGTAACTCTCGTCGTCATCGCTATCGTTCTGCTTCAAGCTGTAACAGTGTTGGATGAGGTCTTCCAGTATCATTCTCCACTAGTTACAAGCACGCGTTCCTACAACCGATTGCCAGGCGATCTGGGTCTGAATTCTTCAAACTTTGTGTTTGCGTTTAAAGTCAATGACCCTTTCTACGATCTGTCTCAATCATACGTCTCTTACGAGCTAATGGGAAGGGCTATCACTCGTTCTCCAAACGGAAGCGTCTCATTCAGCACAACCAAAATTCCTCTAAAAAAATGTGACATCGAATATTTTAATGGATTTGAAGCCGAGTTTGTCGCACTCAAGTTAAATGGTGCTCTCTGCCCTAATACTGACACCTATAATATCTCCGGGAATTTCTTATCAGATTACTTCGCCTTCTTAGAATTCTTTGTCAAGCCTTGCCAGAACAGCACTGATTCGCCCGATGTGATTTGCCAGCCAATTGAAAACATCCGCGATTATATGAATACTTCCTTTAGACTCCAGATGTATTTCACCAACACGCTTCTCACTCCAGGAAATCATTCGACTCCTGTTTCTAGGTATATCGATGAGGTTTATTGGGACATTGCTCCAAATGTGTCTCATGTGAAAACCGACATTATGCTAAATGAACAGGTGGTTCTCTCAGACGATTTTATCTGGTTGGCTGGCTACAACATGAGAAATGAATCAACTTACCAGATAGATTTGGCTGAACTGCGAACAGGGTACACGAAGCTAGTACCTGGGGCGGATCCTGATGACTTTACCATCTTGCAGGGCAATATTAAAAGAAGTAGTTATGTCACCACTACGAAAAGGGAATATTCGACAATTTCGACCGGATTGTCTGCAATCGGAGGTATTTTTAGTTTTATTTTCGGAGTCTTTGGTGTGCTTATTGCCACCTACACGCGAAGAAAGTTTTTGGTCAGCGTCGCAAACGAAATGTATGATTTCCAACTCCCCGAGTACTTGAAACAAAAAAAGAAAAAGAAATCTCAATGCTGCGGCTGCTTGAGGAAAAAGAAAAATAAACCTCAAAGCACTGAAGATTTGAGCAACTCTATGAAATTGAATAGCACAGATTCTTACCATGAGAGATACGAGAGGGTCGCCCAATATTATAAAAAGGAGAATGCCAAGGAGCAAAATAAACTGAGTTTTGGATTTTTGGATTTCTTAGTCAGCATTGTTTCCTGCTGCAGAAGAGAAAAAGACAGATTTGTGCAGAGAGCCGTCGAGACAGTTACAAGAGATATGGATATTTTGCATTTGATACAAAATTCTCACGAAAACGAAAGACTCAAGAATGTGCTGCTTACAACGGAGCAGCAAGATCTGTTTTCTCATGCGTGTCGTCCAGTAATCGTGACAAAGGACTTGTGGAAAAAGCCGGCGCCAATGAACAGAACATTAACGCATTCGCCAATGATAGAGCAAGGTTCACCAGTAAGCAAACAAAGCTCGCCAAAGTATGAAAGCACTCAAGAGGATCCACCAAGTCCAAAGAACAAGGCCGAGAAGAGAGAAAGAGAATATCGGCAATTTCTGGCTCTTTGCAAGAGCTATCAAAAGTTATTCAGAGAGTCGAAGGATCCGACTAATCTTAAAATTTTGGAATTGCTGGATGCGAACTTGCACGAGACTCTTTATGAGATGAATCAAGTATTCAAAGATGTCCGTGTGAGTCGGGCTAGACTCGGCTCTACCGTAAGGCCGGGAAATAAGACTGTGATGATGGTACAGAAGACTAAAATTCATTCGAAATTAGAAGCGGCAAGGAAAATAGCGACGAGCATCCAAAAGAAGTTTAGGGAGAAAAAGAAGAATAAGCTGAAGATTTCGGAGCGAACGACATCTGAGATTCAATTATTCAAACCAGAAGAAAAACAGAATGATGAAAGCCCAATAACAAACCAAGATGTAGGAATCCAACTAACGTCTTCTCCTCAATTTATACAGCAAGATGAGCCATCAGCATCATATGGAGATATACCGGTCGATCAGTTCGAGCTTACCCAGCCCAACGAATTTCCAAAATACAATATTGTGGTTAGTAAAAATAAAAAAGATATTGAGCTGAAGCCTTGGACTTAGTTTATCGTTACTGTTACCTAACATTAATAATCGAGTGAATTCTGAATTGTTTAACTTGATTATTTAAGAGACAGTATTTAAAACCATAAAAATGGTATAATTTTCATGAGGAAAAAGTTGAAGTGAATCTGATAAAATCATATTTTGAATTAATTTATCTTTCAGCAGATTTCATGGCGGTCAGAAAATCATAAATACTGGCATTTTTACATTGAATTTCATGTGATAGGAGAGAAATTGGGAAATGAGCTTACTCCTTTTGGATTTGATTTGGTAATTTGAGGCAATAAACATAGAAATATTTTAATTATACGGGAAGAAATAAGGCCTCATAAGCTAAGAGAAGCAAGTGGGTAACTCACGATTATAAGGCGTGTGCATTAGGCAAAGCTAGAGAATTGTGTAAAGTCAAATCAATATTTCTTTGTGGACTTATTTGGTTTTTATTTTATTTGGATCATAACAACATAACTGACCTTAAGTAGACAGGTTAGGGTGGTATTAAGAGCATTCGAGTAAAATATACTCAGCTTTTATCAATAATGGTGATTAGTTTGAAAATCAGGCCTTAGGAAAGATTAGTTGAGAAGTATTCATAACTTTGTTAGCCATGCCAGGGTTTTATCTTTAGATGAACACGAAAAGTTAAGTAGCTTTTGTTTCATGTGTAGGTACCGACTCAAAATCGACTCAAAGCTGTATAGTACATATCAACTCTATTAGAGAGCAACACCTTTCAGCAAAGCCTTAAGAATTCGATTCAGGAAGAAGATGAGAGGATTCAGATTGAAGGTACTACTCCTCTCGAATGTATCGTCACCATTTTATTTACTGGAAGCGTGAGGTGGATCTCAAACCCAACCCTACACAGAGGAGGATCTTTATAACGTTAATAATCGTGCCAATCAAAAGATTACCTACTAGAGCACGATCTGATGCGAAGTTGCTTAAATATAAAATTTTAATAGCCACTAATCAGGAGCTAGATTTCGGATCTATCAAATTATTTTGTAACATGAAACTGCTTGATAATGAACACAAAATGATCGAGCTGAAGACAACATTAAACGCTCATACCTTTTTACTAATTCTCCACGAAATCAAATTTTTTTATATATTTCGGGAGTTTCCTATTTCCCCCTCTCCCGCAACATCAAATAATAACTCCTTTCAATGATTGATTCTCATCAAATTTTTTATTACCATATTATAAACTTATAAGACATTAGAAGATTTCAATAATGCGTCCTATTAGCTTCGGTCATAGCCGGTTTAAAGCCCTATGTAAGAGAAGGATATATCTTCATCTGTTAGATATCTGTGCATATATTCATTTGATCCTTCGGCAATGAACTCCGTTGATAGTTAGTCTTTTTCTGAAGTAAGAAGTAGTCTGCTCCCTTTAATTTGTAAGAAAGGTCGAATGAACATGAGGAAAATAAATTAGTTCTGTATTTTTTGCATAAGATTCAACATCCACTTATTTCCTAACAAAGACTGTGATGCTCTTATTGAATTCAAAATTTTGTGTAGTTCTATATTCTCATGTATTCCGATAACAAAACCACTTCCATGCGTTTATCGAAGATTCGTATAACAAAAAGGAATAAACTATATATACTGCGAATTTCAGATAACCGAATAATATTTCTTTCTTTTCAAATACTCAAGGATATACAAGATATCGAATGAGCAGTAATCACATTCACATATATTCTTCTAAATTGAAGACAATACAAAAACTAGTTAATAGACATTACCCCTGGATTCAAGGATAGTAAAGTTATTAAATATTTTGATAAGGCTTATGAGAAGTAATGATCGCTTTTTGGGAGTATGGACTGATATATGATTTCTTCTTGTCGCTTATCTATTCCCACAAAAGAATAATTAACAAAACACACGAAAACGATAATAAAATCAACCTTTTTCAATGCCATATAATTTTGCCCGCCTGGCACAAGGTCTGTGCCTCCGATCATGGGATATTTACTGTATTTCTTCGACATCATCAAATTGTGAGGCTTGCTTTTGCCCAATACTAATAAATTTTGAAAAATAATTAGACCACGTGCCTCTCAAAGCACATTACAATCATATTTTGCGCCCATTGGAACATTTTGATCGTTTTCAGAGTCATCCTGATAAGTATTATTCCCCTTTCTGATATCAGGTAGCTATTCACAAAGAAATTAGCCACAATCATGTTCAGTGTGTTTGTTTACCAATCCCTTCTTCTTGGTCAAATTCAAATTAATATTCATATTCTGATTGCTTGATGTATTATTAATGTTTATGTTAATGAGCCCAAGGTTAGGGTTATTCGAGCTGTGGGAAATATTATTCTGGTTCTCGCTTCTATAAATAATGATTAGCAAGCTTCTTCCTCGTAAGACTTACTGATTGTCTGAATGTATTTCGTTATATGTTCCTCTAAGCGTCGTTGAAGGCCCTGTGTTCATTTGCATTCTCTTATCTTGCTCGTAAAGATCCTGGAAATAAGGGTGCCTGAGAGCCTGTTTCGCGCTCAATCTGTCATCAGGATTATAGGCCAAGAGTCTCTCGATCAAATCTATGCACTCTGGAGAGATATGCTGAGTGAGCTTAGCGATTCCTGTTCCTTCTTTATGTGGGAAGTTAAAATCCATATGCTTGCTGTACCTGATTGCAATTGCATTAGTCTACAACGCTAAAAGACAAACGCTCACTTTTTAAATTTCTCAAGGAGCTCTCTGGGCGGAGTACCCAAGATGTTATGAATTTTATTGACTTGATCAGGTTCGTCTTTCCCAGGGAAAAGCGGGAAGAGACTCATCATTTCGAAGAAAACGCAGCCGTATCCCCACATATCCATCTATTTATGCCGCCATTCAATCATAAATCCACTGATATTGAAGCTCTTATTACTTTATAGCTGTAATATCCATCCGTGAGGAGACATTCTGGAGCACGATACCATCTCGTCGATATATATTCAGTGTAAGGCTGCTTTGAAAAAATTCCTCTGCAAGACCCGAAATCCGCAAGTTTGACAACCTCATCTGCGATAAGGATGTTCTCTCTATTACAGGAATAAACAACTAGACTCATCAGATAGCGCTACGGTTTGATATCACGATGGAATATGCCATTTTTATGCATGTGATCGATTGCCTTTAGAAGTTGATACATATAATTTTTCACTTTTGCCTCTGGCAGGTAGTTTCGCTTTCCTTTACAAACATCCATCATCAGAACAAAAAATGAAACCGCACGATTGTACCTTTGATCACTTCATACAAATTCATGTCCATAAGCTCAAACACTAGAGCTAGTCTTCCTGTTGGTTCATCGCTAAGTCGTCGAATCAGATTAGGAGAGGGCGAATGAGCAACTATTACTATAGTACTTCAAGAAGTTTAATAACGTGAGGGTGTGGTGAGAGTTTCCTCAATGCTTGGATCTCTCGGAGGTTGTTGACCTTGACAGGGATGAATTTTTGCTCGGATAGAATGATAAAAACCTGTTCGATTGAATCAAAGTGCGTTTTCATACATTTGATTGCGACATATTTGCCAGTTGTGATTGATTGAGCCTTTATGACCTCAGAAAAAGCGCCCTCACCTTTCTTACTGATCAATCTGTATTCTAATCGATCGGTTATTGACTCTTATATAGGAAGAAGCTGATGTTACTATGCATCCTGCCCGTTTATTGTGTCTGATTAGAAGTTGTTTTTCTTTGTCAGTGCTTCAAAACAATTTGAAGTTTTAAAAACTTAGCAGTGTGCTTCTACTCGAAAATACTAATAATCACAACTCCCAGAACAGAAAAAAGTTAATCTTATTTTAAAAGATCAAAATTAAATAACTTGACGCACCAAAACTAAGATTTTACATGCCCGTGTTCCAGCGAAAATACTAAGAGAGAGTGTTTCAATTATCTTTACCAAAAGCGCATTTTTTTTTAGCAGTTTCTTTGGTTACAAAAGAGTCAAGAAGCGAAAGGAGGTTCGACTAGGGTAGCAAATGCTTGGAAACGACGCTTGAGGTGATAGGGGTGGAGGAAGGGCCTCGATGCTGTTTTGGGCATCAGTAGATCGAAACTGGTTGGAACGCGTATTAAATAACTTTAATAAAAAATTAAGTGTATTTTAAGTAATTTAATCTATTTTTGAAAGAAATATAAGCGCCATCAGCCTACCCCATGATCCGCACAGACCCCGTATTTTCAGACAATATCGACGAGGAAGTTCCGCAAGGCTCGAATAAAGGTCACCCTTTTGAGCCGTTTAATTGTCCTACACACCCAGGTTACAAACTCGAAGTAATGTGTACCAAAGAGAATTTTACTCCTTCGTTGCTTTGTGTCAAGTGTATTATTGACCCTGAAATACATAAGCAAAATGAAAGTTTTGTGCCCATTCACGAAGCAATCAGCAGAGGCATCTCTACTCGTATCTCCCAAAGCCAGCTACAGCAAGCGAAGGATAAATTGGAGAAAAGACTTATCGAATTCACTTCGATTGACTATCTTGGCGTCTATGAGCGTCACACTGAGACCCAGATGAAGAAACTCGAGCGCGAGATCGGAAGAATCAAAGAAAGTCTTGACAGCCTGCACGCGCACTTCAAACAGCTCTTCGACAAGGAGCAGAAGTACCTGAACGACAAACAAGAGGAAATAAAGGCCAGGATCCAAGAGTTCATTGACGAGCAAGAGCAAATAGACACGCTAGACAACTTTACTGCTGAGGAGATACTCCAAGCCATTGAAAAGATGACCAATGTAAAGGAATACGAAAAGCTCGTGAAGGTGCTGTATCACCGAGGAAGCCTAAGCGAGAGGGGCTCAGAGGGAATAATGGTGAGCGAGATCTTCGCGGTGATGGACGATCTGAAAAACAAGGTCAACACAATGAAGAACTACAGGATCGACACGTCGAAACTTGAAGGTAAATAAATTTTAAAAATCTCGTTTGTCATTTGTTATCTATTATTCTAGATATAAGATACCGCATAGAGTCTCTTGAAATGCTTGATACTAGCTTACAAGCTTTCCCTTCGAGCGTCAACAATGAATTGTTGGAAACGCTTGAAAAAATACGCAATGTAGAGAACAAAAAGCGTTCTGCCTCCCCGAAACAAGAGTACTCTCCAAGAAGGAGAGCAGATTTCCTAGCACCGATCCAAGACAGGTTGAAAGCTGAAGAGCGCTCGTATTCTCGCTCTCCTATTAGAAGACCTTATGATGAATATGATGAAGATGACTATAGAAGGTACGATGATGACAGGGTCCACCACAAGAGACAGAAAGTGCAGCCAGATTACTATCGAGAGAGACCTCCTCGAAGATACGAAGAAGAAGACGAGGAGGATCGGTATGAAAACGGCGCTCCTCATTCAGGGGACTGGGGCGCTGCATATGCTGATGATGAAGAGTTTACATTCAATGAGCCTCCAAGGACATCACAAAAGCCAAAGAGCCAAAAGGCAAGCGTGAAGAAAAAGATGAAATCGTCTCAAAAAGAAGACAGAAAATCTTCAGCGAAAAGAGATGAGGGCAAGGGAAGCAAGTATAAGTCCTCCCAAAAGAAGAAGGATAAATCGAGCAAGAAGAAAGCTTCAAGAGCGAGGGATTCTGACTCAAGTGATGAAAGCGCTGGCGAGCGAAGCGGAAAGAAGAGCGAAAGAGGTGTGCATAATTTGCATGATTGGATTAATAGAAGAGTCACAGGGTACCTTATCTTCCAGAACTCGGTCCATGTCGAGAAAGGAGATGAGGAGGATCATCTTAACAGCGTGACTGGAAAGAAATGGAAGGCGCTAACCAAGGCTGAGAAAGAGGAATACAAGAGCATTGCGTTGAACGCTCGGGTTGATCTGAAGAAAGAATTCGATAATGTTGACATTGACGATGAAGAAATCAAGGATCTGCAAGAGCAGATAGAGAAGAAATTGAAAAAGATTAAGAAGGAGGATGATATGGATTAAATATATATAGATGTGTTGTTCTAAGCCGGTAGAGTTTATACCAAAATTTTCGAGAGTATAGTCGTACTAAACTTAGTTAATTCTGACATTAAACGTTCTCAAGATTAAAAGCGGTGTGTTATTGTCCGTTGATTGATGTTTTATTCTTGAGAGATTTGTATTGAGTTGAGTTTATATTTGCTTAAAACCCAATAGAATCAGCTTACAGCAAGAAAGCAAGGTGTATAGAAATGACTAATATATCATTCTTCCAAGAGAGTTGGTTAACATTCATTGTAAAGAGAGCTTCATTTTTTGAAATTTCTTTGGAAATCATCAAAGATAATAGGTAAAATAAGATTTGACTTCGCCAATATTCTCAGCATACTGAACGAGAGCAAAGATATTCAATTAGTAAACTTAGACTTGCTTAGAATAAATTCATAAGATCTCACGCATTTCGTCGTTAATATGAAATCAGAAAAAAATGAGAATGACAGCTTGGCTATTCACAAGCAAGCTTGTAGTCGAAACTAGTCAAGCAAATAGAGAAAGCTTGCATTGGAGAAATCGGCCATTGGAAATCCATGGTAAAGGTGTCTTTAGTAACTCTACCGAATTGCAACATAATAGTGTTCTCTAAATAAGCAGCTCATTAGACTTGAAATTGCCAAGAGAATGAATTACCGTCGGACTCGTGGACCAGCTGGAAGTTCTTTACTGAAGGTTTCTCCACTCTGCCATTGAAATTCAGGACAAATGCTTGGTATTCTACACCGCGATTAAATTAGCTGAAAAAAAAAATGTGATCGTTTACGTTCGTTCCATCTTGGAGGCTTATTGTAGTATTCCTTGAACCCTTCAAATCTCTTGGCTTGATAGTTTTGAAGCATACCTTCTTTCGACTATTATTTCATGTTAGACAACGCACATTTTCCATATTTGCTACAGATAATGGTTTGAATTTATATTGCTCTCCATTGGGCTTTATATCTGGAAGTAATACGTGCATCTTTCTTGGCCCTTTAGACCCAAGGATATTTCGTTCCTAAACGGTAAGCTTTAAAACGCTGTATTTCCCACTTTCAGGTTACATAGAGCACAACAGCAAGCTGTTCACGAAGCGCATCAGGGTTTTTCGTTTTGCTTGGTGCAAGGCCGGTGTCCCAAATATTGAATTCAGTACCAAGGAAATTTGATCTAATTTAGAAATTTTTCATTAGTTAGCAACTCTCCCACTCAGTCAAAATATCCCTACCTGACTTTTCCGAGGAAATTCTTCGATTTTGTGCTAAAATCTTTCGCAGCCATCGACACAGTGTAGGTAGAGGTCGCATTTCCAGCGTTTTTCTTTCCTGCCATTAAGAAACGGAAGCCATTCTGATAACAAATTAGTGAGAATCGGCTTCAGAAGATAGAGTCTCTTTACTGATAAAGTGACGTAGTACTTTGGATAAATTCCAAATCCTGACTTCTCTCTCTTAATATTACATTGAACTAAGTAGCCCTTGGGTGTAGGTCTAGTTAATTACACTGATAAGAGAGAAAGAACGCCCAGCGAGAGTACCTGGTCAGGAAGGTTTTCATATCGACAGTATCTAAGTACTCTGGATTCAGCAACTTGAGCTCTCTGACTGGCGGATCATCAATGTGCTCTTGAGGTTTGGATACCATTTCGACTTTTGCTTCTTTAGGAGCGGGCTGCTTAACCACCTCCTTCTCGAGGAGTCTTTTCTTTTCTGCTTCTTCCGCCATCTTTTTGGCCATCATTTGATCGTCTTCTTCCTCATCGTCACGGTCATCGTCCCCTTTCTCAGAGTTTTCATCAGGCTATGTAAAGCACATCAGCATTTTAATTAATAGTTAAAAACCACCTCATTTTTTTCCTCTCTGTGAGGGCTGAGCTCTTTGACTTGAATATCGTCTCTTGTTGGAGGGATATACTCTTCATCGCGCTCGTATTTAATATTTTGCGACATTTTCGATAGACTGAACTGCGCTTTCTCCTAATTATTTGCAATTCACTCGTTAACTGCGGCATCACAGATAAATTTTTACGGATTTCTTCAACGTTGGGTCATAAAACTCCTTCTTGCTGTCATACGCATACTTTTGCAGCTCATTATAATTGATAGAATCTTTCGTCTCCTCATTTTTGTAATACAGAGGAGCCTGATTGCTCTGGGTTTTGTTTACAAAGGTGTCATTGGACTGAAAAGTGCTAGCTCCTGAAAACTGCATGCGATTTTGATCAAGCAATCTCTGTCTGCTTTGCAAGAGACCTTGCTTGCTCATTTCCCTAATCAATCATTGTGGGGCTTGCTTTAATAAGGTAATAATTACCTATTACTGCTTGTACCAGGGCGAGTCAAATCGCTGGATTCAAACTGATTGCTAGCTCTAAAGTTATCGGAAGGTTGATCCCAGTTTGATTTGGATTGAGTTGGTTTCGAATTGTAATTATCATTTCCTAGGTCCGTGAAGTCCATATCATCATTAAAAGCCTGTTTCTGCGATTGTTGGTTCTCGTTATAGCTAAAAGTGGACTGAGTTCCAGATTTCTGACCGTTGTCGCCTTGTGAATTTGCTCCCAAGGACAACTGGCCACGAGATTTAAAGCTGATAACTTGTTTTTTTCTTGTTGATTCTTTCGGTTGCAACTGACCAATGTCAGATAGCTGGTTTCGTGTAGAGTCGGCGTACACAGCTTCTCCATTCACATCGAATTCCTTTCTGGTAGCGGTAGATCGATTGCCAAAGGTGCCCGCTCGGCCGGTTGTTGTGTTCTCGCTCGTTCTATTTGTATATGGAGAAGCATTCATCTGAAAAGAGGGTCAATAAATTGCTCGAAGGGAAGAATAGGATACTTGCAATTTGTCATCGTCGTCGTTGTCGAAGAAGTCGTTATCCACAAACATTTCTTAGCGAAGACTTATGCGAGAAAAATTTGTTGGAGTATATGCTCAGAACAGAAGCAATTATTTTTATTTTTTCATATTAACCACCGCTCGTTGAATGGCAACGCTCCAGGGCTGCTCGGTCGAAAAGACTTTTTAATACACGTTTGGCACATCAATTAGTACCAGAACTCAAGGATTTACACAATGTTTCGAAATGAAGATAGGCCAGTTCGACGAAAAGACACTCCGAGAGAAGCCTAATTATAAAGTACAGACAATATCATCTGAAAAAAAATCAGATCCCTTGTAGTTGGCGGTCTTAGATGAGTTTAGATAGTCAATAAGTTACTCTTTTCATAGCTGGTTTGAAGGACAAACTATTCTGCCTTGCTTTCGGTATATACCGGTACACATATATTTACATTGTTGGAAATAGAAGTAGTTAGATATATTTGTCAGAACCCTTGAAGTTGCTCTTATAAACAGCCAGAAGACTTGCCAGATGTGTTTACTTGACTCTTTCCACTTTGTAACTGAATCCGAAGGGAATCATATTACGTGATAAAATAGAATATTCTTCCTTCCTCAAATTTATTAGAACTGCCTAGGGCGAAAAATTAAAGGAAAAAGGCTAAGTTCAGATAGTTTGCATGCTTCAATCTATTCAACTGAATAGAATGCTCTAAATTCTCTAAGCTCATCCCCCGAGAGTAACAAAATTTTGAATGGAGCTAACTTCGAATGGAATTCATTACAAATTTGGCCATTTATTCGCTAATTTTCAATCAGGCTATCAGACTTGACTTCCCATCCAACATGGCCACAAATTACCAAGATCTTCAGACGCTCTATACAAGGAACTTCTAATCGCTAATCATACGAAAAATATCCCATTTCTTTTTTCTTTTTCCGTGCCAATTTGTGAGAGTTCAAGTGATATTGCTTCAAATTCTGCTTATATCGAGCCTTTTTCAGCGGAATTCTCAACAAATTTTGCTATGAGCTTTGACTCCTCACCATAATCTTCTAAATAATGGCGGGAGAAATTGTAAATTTCCCTTTGTTATTTAACTAGCTATTTCTTATTACATCTTAAATATATGCTCCCAGCTCCCACGAGCTCTCTCCTATCTCATCATACTGATTGCTAACTTAATTTTTATCAATGAGGATTTTTATTGCCTCAAGTGTGCGCGATGGAGTTTCTTATATTTAAGAAATTTGAATGCAGTTCTTAATTAATTGCTCGATAGCATATTTATTTAATTCGCTGCCCTTTATAATTTGATTAATTCCCAGTGTTTGACAATCTCTTTTGCGTGCAAAAAAAATGAGTTCTCAAATTTCAGATATCTATTCGGTAAATTAACGCGTAAATTGGTTTACTTCAAAAATAAATGGCAAAATAGCAACTGAAGAAGCTCCAGAAAAACGATTTGACCGACACTAACAAGTACAAGGAGGTTTATGCGCAAATGAAAAGTTTTCAACCTAACTCGGTAAAAAATTCTATATTTTACCAGCCTAAATATCGCCATTCACCTCCCAGTTTGATCAAGAGGATGATTTGTTCACTGCCTTCGAGCAAGAGCCCGTCTCTGAAGCCATCTCTGAATCTCAGAAATTTCAAGTTCAGCAGCAGATACTTGCCTATAAGCATCTCATTAGGAAACTCGCTCTGCCTGAGAGCGTCGAAAAGAACGTTTTCTCCCTCTCACAGGATCAATGGGAAATAGAAAAGTCTCGTCTCATGCAGCGTTCGCAGAAGTTCTATAATGAAAAAGTTGAGAAGGATCAAGAGCTGAAAAAACTTATTTCACAGAAGCTTAACAACGCCAGTCGCCGCACAGGACAACAAAGCGGAAGCAACGCAGCTGGAGGGAATGCCTCAGGCGAACAAGGGGGAGCTTCTGGACAAAGTCAGCAAGGACAAACCGATTTTCTCAATGAGCAGTCAGTGCGATGGATAGAAAAGAACTCTTATTTCGTCGAGAAGAGAAAGCAAGACATCAACATACTTTTGTCAAATAACAGCTTGCCAGAGGACTGCAAGTTGCAATTGAACTGCGAAATGAAATTTCTGGAAAACCTCTCGACATACGCCAAGCTGAAGGACGCTGTGATGCAGGATTATCGAACAAATGACTCGAATTTGCGTGTGCTAGAAAAGAATTATCTTGATCGTTCGCATTTCAAGCGTGAAAAACCAACGAGGAAATATGAAGCGCGTATGATGGAAAAATTTGAGCTTCACATCAAAAACGAGCAGGAGAACCGTAAGAGAACTCGTCATAAGGAGTTCTTGAACCAGCTGTTTGCGCATCAAAACGATTTCTTTGAGTACCATAAGAAAAAGGCGAAAATTTTAAAGAAAAGATGCCAGCATGCGAAGAATTATATCGAGCAGGCCGAAAAACGAGAGCAAGAGAAGCGAGACAAAGAGCTGAAGGAGAGAGTCAAGGCGCTTAAATCCCACCATTTCGATGATTATCTGGAGTTGGTTCAAAAAGCAAAGAATCAAAGGATTCTCGAGCTGCTTCATCAAACAGATAATTTCCTTAGACAGATCGGAGCAAAGGTCAAGGTGCAAAAAGGAGAGACCCAGGACGATAGTGCAGATATTGAACTGAAGGGGGAGGTAGATCTCGCAACGAATCTGAAAAACTCCAACAAGATCTATTATAATGTCACCCACACGATTCAAGAAGAGGTGAAGGAGCAACCGACGCTGCTGAAGGGAGGTCAGCTAAAGCATTATCAAATGGTCGGGTTGCAATGGATGATCTCGCTATATAACAACAAGCTGAACGGTATTCTCGCTGACGAGATGGGACTGGGTAAGACCATCCAAACAATCTCCTTGTTCGCGTATTTGATGGAGTATAAAAAGAACTACGGACCTTTCCTCGTTATCGTGCCGTTAACAACACTATCAAATTGGGTTATGGAGTTCGATAAGTGGGCGCCGTCGATCAAGAAAATCGTCTATAAGGGAGGACCTCAAGTGAGGAAGGCCCTGAGTCAGACACTTAAGAATACCAAGTGGAACGTGTGTATTACGACCTATGAATACATTCTGAAGGATCGTCTAGTGTTGAATAAGTTCCAATGGCAGTACGTTGTCATCGACGAAGGACATCGTATGAAAAACGCTAGAAGTAAGTTCGCGTCGACGTTGGGCCAGCAGTACACTTCCGAGCATAGGCTCTTGCTGACGGGTACGCCGCTTCAGAACAACCTTGGTGAGTTGTGGTCTTTGCTGAACTTTTTGCTGCCAAAAGTCTTCAATTCCTGCGATGAGTTCGAGAAATGGTTCGGACTCGCTGTTAATAAGGTCACGAATGATAAAGAAGGCCAGCTTAACGAAGAAGAGCAGCTGCTTATCATCAATCGTCTGCATCAAGTCCTCAGACCTTTCCTCCTAAGAAGAGTCAAGAAGGAAGTCGAGTCAGAAATTCCCAACAAAGTAGAGTATATCATCAAGATCGAGCTCTCCGCATGGCAAAAGCTCGTCTATGAGCAAATCAAAAACAACGGTTCTCTCGTTAGAGATCCCAATGGGAAAATCACAACCAAAGCGCTGATGAATCTCATGATGCAGCTCAGAAAGATTTGTAATCATCCTTATCTGTTCCTGAATCAAGACTATTATATGAACGTCGATGACAATATCTTTAGAACTTCAGGGAAATTTGAACTTCTCGACCGTATCCTCCCTAAGCTCATTTCGTTGAAGCATAGAGTGCTCATTTTCAGTCAAATGACGCACTTAATGGACATCTTGCAGATATATTTCAATTACAGAGGGTTCAAGCATCTCAGACTTGATGGTACGACCAAGGCGGATGAAAGAGCTGAGAGGATGGCGATGTTCAACAAAGAGGGCTCTGAGTACGATATTTTCCTGTTGAGTACGAGAGCTGGTGGTTTGGGATTGAATTTGCAGACTGCAGACACTGTTATTATCTTCGACTCTGATTGGAACCCGCAAATGGTAGGACTTCCATTAGATTTGTGAGAAACTCATTGATTTTTGCTTAGGATTTGCAAGCGCAAGATCGTGCGCATCGTATAGGACAAAAGAGCGAGGTGCGTGTGTTGAGACTGGTCACGAACACTTGGATCGAAGAAGAAATCATTGCGAAAGCAGCCTTTAAGCAGAGTTTGGATGAGATTCTGATTCAAGCCGGTCTTTATAACGAGAGATCCACTGATACCGAACGTCGTGCGAAATTGGTATATTCTCGACTGTAATCAACGGTGTGTGACAGTTATTTCGTGTTTGTAGGAAGATTTATTGAAGCGCAAACAGGATGATGAAGAAGAGCAAGAGGGAATTCCCGATGATGACCAGATAAACGAAATGCTTGCGAGAAATGAGGTAAGATCTGCTAATAATGAGCAAGAGTGATAGAAATTCGAAATTATAGGACGAGATCATGATTTATGAGAAAATGGACAGCGAGCGATACGAAAACGAGTCAAAAATATACAAATTTTTCAGATATCCTCAAAAAGGAGAAGGAAAGTTCTTTAACTACAG
>ENA-UOTZ01000859-UOTZ01000859.1-compost-metagenome-genome-assembly--contig:-NODE-859-length-24124-cov-6.516405_pt1 | contig 24124 bp, 18 predicted proteins | sample MGYA00238144_ERZ746983 | MGnify/ENA primary metagenome ERZ746983 (study PRJEB28759, sample SAMN06268863) | compost metagenome | isolation source: single cell | place: USA: California, Emeryville, Joint... | reverse complement strand
GCCTTTAAACCTTCGTTTTTAAAGACGTAGGTAGCATTGATGAAATTATTAGCAATGTAGGTGTCATAGTATTGGAGGTGGTAGGACTCTGCAACCTGTACACCATAGACATCGTTGACAAGCGCAACCGCAATATGATCATATGTGAAATGGGAGTTTAGAATGTTCAGATTATGAAATTGGAAGAGAATAGGGGATGCTGGAACGGTGTTCACCCAATTGGTCCATAAATCGAGCCTGATTCCGCGACTTCTTTCTCTCATGATAACATTATTGAAGGTAAAATTCCGCACTTCCGCCCCTGATATGGCTTCAGGATAATTTACTTTAATGGTGAAGAAATGACAATTGTTGTTGATATTTGCTCCGTCAATCAATATATTTGTAATAACTGCATTTAGAGTATAATACCAATCGCTCTCCACATATATCCCATAGCTGAAGTAGTTGAAATTTTTTGCAGTGAAAGAAGTGAATATGATATTTGAGATGATAACATCTTGGCTATCATAAACATCAATCATGGTTTGGCCACTATTGTCTCCTAAAGTCAGACCGTCTAAAGTGATCCCATCGATAATGACGTTGTACGTGTACTCGACGTAAAATAAGTACCTTCCGGTGTCAGTTGTTTTGCTAAAATCGCAGCCTGTGACTGTGATATCTGAGTAGCTTGTAGATTCGAGCTCTGTTGATTTCATAATTCCTGGCAGCACGATGGGAGTTGAAGCACAGAGAACTTGGAGGTTTGAAACTGCGACTGTCGAATAAACATAGGAAGTATCTTGGGCAAAAACGAACGCTTCGTATCCTGCATTAGCGGGGCCACTAGAAAGGTAGAACGTATTACTATCCATGGTTACTTCGGTACATGAGTCGATATAAATTTGTTTGGTGCCATCATGAGCAAAAAATGAGTTTGAAAATATAACATTGCTCACACTGAGGAAGTTGAAGTAATAGCAGCTAGATAATGCGCTCGTTAATGTTGGCTCTGTCATATCGAAACAGGAATTTGACATGGTGAACGTTCCAATTTGCCAAATCCAGTTGGTTGTAGAGCAGGTATAGGTATACTTAATCGATAATCCAACCAACGCGAACTCCGCCAAATAAGATACATCTAGATAAGAATCATCCGCAATGCTAAGTATCGGAAGCTGGCTGCATGTGGTACTGTCGCTAATCGAACTTGGTGGTAATTGATATTGTAGAGTAATACTTTCGGTTCCATAGTAGCCATAAATTGCGTAATTTCCTATTGTAAAGGTTTTTCCGGCGCAATTAGGAAGGAACGTGATGGTATTGGTTGATTCTGCGAGATAGCTGCCGGAATACAGAGCATAGATCGCACCATCTAATGTCGGGTATGATGACCCAGAGGCTGAAGAGAGAGAAGAATCGACGTAAACATCCTTTGCCGTTGCAAGGCAGAGGAATAGAGAGAGTAGAACTTTTTTCATCACTTTTTTTTGTTTCTTCCTTTTTATTGGATGTTAAAGAATTCTTTATTAGGAATGAGAGAAACCGAATCAAATAGTAGAGGCAGTATCTAAATAGATTATGTAAATTAAATTCTTTTACAGTTAAGACTGAAAAATCTGAAAAACTTGAGTTTGAATTTGGAATAATGCATCGATGTGAGTTTTAATTCCAGCATTTATCAAAATGCGCAGCATTTGAAAACGAATTTTCCTACAGTGAGTTCGCAGCTGAATAAGAAAGCCCATTTAAAGTTCATGAAGTTATTACAAAATGTAATTCTAAGATCATTCTCGGTTGGCTGAATTTTGAGACAGGTAAAATGAATTGGAGCTCTTTTAAACATTTGAACTTAGAAAAGAACGAAAAATTGATCCAAATTAGAAATGAAAATTAATTCGAGGTAAGTAATGAGATATTGGCAACACACTTAAATTTATTTCGTTACGGAGTTGACTCAGGCAATTCCAGATGTTCTGAGATTGAATTATTTCAATCTGTATACTTTACAAAATAAATCTTAATGGTATTCTGGAAAGAAAGCCAAAAATTCCTGTTCAAATGAAAAAAGATGTGTAACTCGCCTCGACTCTTAGGTACGAAGGCTAGATTGAATGGAATGTGAAAAATAACCCTAAAGCTGAATATGAACTACAAATTTGTATCCAGTATGATGATGGCATTATTACATATTTAATTTGCAGAATGATGCGGCGCATCATAGAGAGAAGTCTTAGCTTTAATCTTATGATTGATATATAGAATTCAAAACTTAAAGGAAAAAAATGATTTCGAGCTAACTTCAGCGTCATAGTTTGTTAAAATGCTTACCTCTCTTGAAAGTCTAGCGACAAATTCCTTAAATAGACTGTTCGCAATTTGAGAGTGATCAGCGGCACTATAGTGGAGAGGAAATTCTTTTCAACAAAGGGAATATTGAGTCGCTGAAAGATCTTTCCAGATTTTAAGAGTATTCGTGTGTAAAATATCGAATTTCTTGAATCCTTTTGAGAACAAAGTTAGATTCACAAAGCAAATCATCATTGGTGTAGTTTTAATGCCACAGTTGCGTCGCGAAATTGAGATCCCAAGGAGTGATTGTGCTAAGTTGCAAGGTTGACCAGCAATTCACTCTTGACGAAAATGGAAGCGATTTTAGGAGACAGATGATGCCGTATCACGTTTTCTCTTCTCTCTCATAGTTTAAGCCAAAGTCTTTGAAGCTTAGCCGAGAAGGAATAAAATTTATCGAGCTTCACTTCGGAAACTAGTACTTCAGTTCAATCAAAACTAAATACTGAAGTACTGGAGGACATCTTAGATGATTTAGCAATTAAAGAAGCACGCATAAATTGCTTTGTTAAAAATCAGAGATAAACATGAGAAAGTTCTCATTGTGTGATCTAAAGGATTACTTGGTTCATGTATGGGTGGATCATTACAAAAACTCTAGAGGTCAAGGTCTGACTCTGTTTATTGCTGCCCCGAAAATCTCTCTAAGACTTTCTGAATTTGTTTTCAGGATTAACAAAGCTATTGATGTTCTTCGATTCAAAAAGCAAAAAACTAAACAGCAATACGTTTTATTTATTGAAACCGTTTTAAGCTTCAGGTATCACAGGCCCTTTCACATTCGTCAAGCAAGTATGGTAGCTCCTCGGGGCCTTACTTAGCATCTCTTAAGAGCAAGCTAAACTTCTTTTTCATTATTAGGAATAACAGTTCGATTTTCTAACTTAAGGTTACCTCCGAACTAATTTCTCTCAAAATTAATCTCTTTTTTTTTCTTCATATTTCCAGTTACACTTTAGGTATTGTACCATTGGGATTGAGATTTTCTCTGAGTTTTCACATGTTTAATTGTGAAGGTTTCTTAATCGCTTCCATTTCCCATGTGGATGCCTCGATTAAAGCTTTTAAGCTTTACGATATCAAATGAGAAAATTGTTTCTCTGGTTGAACGACTTAATATTTCTTGAAAATGGCAATAACTTCTATTTCCAAGAGACTCATCGTGGTTTCATGGAATCTAATAAATGAAATGAAAATAAGAAATTTCATTGTATATATCAATCAAACTGAGCGACTTGAACAAAGTTAGTTCATTTTACTCAGCTCAAATAAAATTGGATGAAAAGTCTCGGGCTAAATTCGGTACAGCAACAAACCGCTATTTCCTAAATGCCGCTGTTATTTCGAATCAAAGAAGGTAGTTTGTCCTAAGAGATTCGTTGATTTGCTATTCTGATCTCGAATTACAAAATAACATCTGATAATTTTCTTGTTGGGTAAAAGTAAAGCTCTGAATTAATTTAACGCAGCAACAAAAATTTGGCTTATAGATCCTTTCTCAACTCCATAAATTTACAAGCTTTGCTTTTGCTTCTATTGCCTTCATACGCATACATATTTGCAATATTTAACATATTTTGGTTAACTTTAGACCTATTTAATTCTTCTTCTTCAATTAATTTGAGTTTGTTTCACAATTCCAAAAAGCATGAGAACCACGGAGCGTCTTCTCAAATGGAATATTCCATAAGGATCAATATTAGATGAAGAAAGAAAAGTTGTAGTTACCATCGAATTCATATTCAACTTGACTGATATTTTTCCCAGTTCCAAAATCAACCAGTTTTAATTGCGATGCTGTCACCGTGACGGTTTTGCCATCAGGGCTCCATCTTGCACAAGAAACACATTCTATTAGTCATTTCAATCTCTCATACTCTGCGAAAACGTACTTGTCGAATTATCTTCAAAGTTTCTAACAACCTCGCCCACACGTCTATCACATACAAACGTACTTTTTCCACATCCACATACAACCAATTTCCCCTCTCTATTCCATTCAATCCAACAAGGATCTATTAACCCACAATAGTAAGATTCCTGTAATAGCTGATAGTTACAATAACTCGTCCTATCAAGAAACAAGAAATTTTTATAAACGAAATCAGTCTTGTTAACATCCAAAAAGTTGAGCTTATGCTTCTCTATTTTGATTGCTATTTCGGGAATACTCGCAATGGGGTTCCATCGACATCTATTTGCTGCCGCTTTACAATAATTAGACTCTGATAAATTTATTTTCTGAAAAATACTCGAATCTGATCCGATGCTTTTAGAATAGAAAATCTTGTATGGTATGTCTAACTTGGAGATTGATAAGTATTCATACTCATCAATAGTTGCAATTCGAGTCCCTTCAGGATCAATATCGAGAGAACATATGCGAGCTGGTATATCAAGCAGGGTTATGATGAAAAAACTTTCAAATTTGTAAGAATTACCATCATGGTGAGGTATCCAGTGGACTTTTCGAATCATTTCACGTGTAGTTAAGTCGAATAAATGATAAGCTATTTTGTCCTTGATGGAAATGAAGGCTCCTAACTCTCTTTTAGCATTGAAGGTAAAATCTCCTCCTTCACAAGCATCTATTTGAATGAATGGTCAATTCTTAAGTTATGAACACGACCAAGAGCCACATACAACATCATATTTGTAGATAGATATTTTTTTCATACCTCCGCTTATTTGAGGAGATTCAAACGCTGGTTTGAACTTTAGTGCATCAACGATTTGATATCTGGCAGAATGACCACACCATGAGTTGAATGAGAAGAAGCTGCGACTGTTCGGTATCTGTTCGAGATATCCATGACCAACTATCACATAATGAGTTTACTGGAAGATTGACCAAACTTTATTTCTACTTTGAATGACATGTTTGGAAATCTCGTCTAGACTTGCTTCAAGCGACAGATTTTTCTCTGGATTGTAGAGCCTGATTGCACTTTTAGATGAGGTAGCTATCATTGTGCAATTCGTTGGATCTGACACCAAAATCTGGTCCCTATCAGAGTCCTTGGCAGTAAAGATTTCATTTTTTATTTCCAAAGGATTTTCCATAGAATTATCTATTTTAATTCAGAACAATACAAATTTGATTTCGCAATTATAACGATCTCATCATTAGGAATAAGTGCGACATTGCCAAATACTAGTTGCCAGAGAAAATCCATTGAGAAATGAGAAAAGTGAGTTCCTCGAGGACACTAACGAGCATTTTGAGTAAGTCTCTTAACTTATATATTTCTGAGCTTAGGTTTCTTGAGAGGGCGACTCGAAGTAAAATCCAATTCAAAACTCTCAAGTCAAGCAATGATAAGATGCGCAAATACTATTTGTCTTTTAAATCAAAATCCGTAATCTCATATTCTTTTCGTTTTATACTGTTTTCCCATCATTTCTAGGAGAAAAAATTACTTTAGCATGAAATATATATCTATAGAGGCAATTCATTAGCTCTTTAATTATTAATTCGCAGATCACAACTCCAAAAAGCACGAGAACCAAAGTTTATCTAGAAAAAGCAGTATTTAACAAGTAATAAACTCGCAAAAGAAATACCATCTTGTTGATAATTAACGCTTGACACAATTTTTCCAGTTCCGAAATCAATCAGTCTGAACCCAGCCGAAGTCGTTGCGATTGTTTTGCCATCGGGACTCCATCTTGCAGAATAAACAGCAGCTAAAAATAATGAAAAATTCTAAATTGGTCATGGAGGTTACAGCCTGAGTCATCCGAAATATCCTTGACAATCTTACCAACTCTTCTATCATAAACGAAAGTGTCCGATCCGCAACCGCAAACAAGCAGGTTTCCTTCTCGATTCCATTCAATCCAACAAGGATCTATTAATAACAGGAATCAAATTCTTTCTCAGGATGAATTGCAATGTACAAAAAGTTGACTGTTCAAGAAGCAAAAATTTTTTGAAAACAAATTCTTTTTTGTTTGTATCCAAAATATTAAGCTTATGTTTCTCAATTTTAATGGCAACTTCAGGAATGCTCGCAATGGGATTCCATTGACATCTATTTGCCGTGGCTTGACAGAACGTTAGCTTACTAGTAGAATCATTATTGTTAAAGCTTACTTTCATCTGACTCGACTTGGTTTATGTAGTGAATATTGCCAAACACATCCAAATCAGTAATCAAGCAAGATCCTGATTTATCAATTGTAGCTATTTTGGTGCCTTCTGGGTCGATATCCAAAGAACATATGTAGTCTAGTATCCTAAATGTTAACTTTGTCCAAAGCGGCAGAGTCACTCTCGTGTTCAGGCATCCATTTGACTTTTCGAATCACTTGATGAGTGCTTAAGTCGAATATATGGTAGGATATCTCATCGCAAACTGAAATGAAAGCTGCTAGGTTTCTCTTCGAATTGCAAGAAAAGTCTCCACCTGCGCTGATTTCTACAACATTTCAGAAATGAGTTGCATAAAATTTTGGATCTGAAAGATGAGAAACTCCAGTACCTCCACTAATTCGAGGTGACTCGAACGTTGCCTTCTTCTTTGAGGCATCAAATATTTTATATTCTGCAAAAGTCCTACTTTTTGAATGAAATAAGAAGAAGCTTTGGCTGTTTGGGATCTGCTCCAAATATCCATGCCCAACTATCGAATGGTATAGTTAGATACTAGAATGATCAGAAAACACCTATGTATTCCGCAGGATCCAAGCTAATCGTTGCTTCAAGAGCCATATTTTTGTCTGGGTTGTAGAGCCTCACGGCTTTTTTGGAGGAAGTGGCGATCATAGTGCAATTCTTGAGTTCTAACTTAGTATTCCTTTCCAAATCAGAGTCTTTTCGTCATATTGGACCTTTGAAGTTCCTAAAAGATCCTCCATAAATTTATTACTCTTGATTAAAATAATGACAGATTCAACTTCTTGTAATATTATCATGTATTTATATTCTCACATTTGTGTATAATAAAACTAGGCTTCTGATTCGAACTCTTTAAACTGAATCATTACTTAGAGAATTGAAAGGCAACACTCATTCTGAATCAATTAATACAACAAAAAATGCATGATTGTAGGCTGGCATTCATTTTTTTTTTGGATATTCAAACATTATAAACTTTAATTTTTTTATGGATTTGCTTCGACAACATCATAACGCTTCTTTGAGTCAAGTTCCTTCTCTCATGTTCATATTACAGCTCCAAAAAACATGAGAACCACGGATCATCTGTCAGAAATACGCAATTCAGACCCGAGAAGAAGACAAAAGAAATATACCATCTCCCTCATATCCAATTTGACTTATAATTTGTCCAGTCCCAAAGTCAGCAAGTGTGAGGTTAGCCGACGCTATCGTGATAGTTTTGCCATCTGGACTCCATCTTGCAGATTTAACACATATTATTAGTTATTACAAAACCTTACAAGTCGGGAATTAGATCAATAATAACTTCCTGAATGATCTTCGAAAGTTCTGACAATCTTACCGATTCTCCGATCGCATACAACAGTATGTACCCCGCACCCACATACTACCAAATTTCCCTCTCGATTCCATTCAATCCAACAAGGCCCTGCCATTCAGTATGAAGCACTCAAATTTCATCGCCATATAAATTAAACCTTACAGTAGGTCGTCCTATCAAGAACCAAGAAATTTTGATAAGCAAACTCCTTCTTGTTGACATCAAGGAAGTTGAGCTTATGTTTCTCGATTTTGATTGCGATTTCAGGAATACTCACAAGCGGATCCATCGGATTCTGTTTGCTGATGCTTGAGAGATAAACCATGCAATGTTATCAATTATGCCATAAATAAATACTAAATTACGAAGGCTTCGAACTCATCGATAGTAGCAATCTTGTTACCTTCGGGATTAATGTCTAAAGAACATATCCGGTCTAGTCTTAAGTCACAATTTTTTTCCAATGATGCCTAGAATACTTGTATGCTGAGGCATCCATTTGACTTTTCGAATAATTTCAAGAGTGTTACAGTCAAGCAAATGGTATGATGTCCTACTAAAAACAGGAATAAAGGCTGCTAAATTTCTCCTCGAATTGCAGGAAAAGGCTCCTCCTTCACAAACATCTAATTGCATAACTCGTGTAGAACACAAAATGAATATCAGCTTCAAATACTTCCAAAGATGTTAGGTGATTCGGACGTTGGTTTGAATTTCGAGACGTCAACGATTTGATATCTTGCGAATTTGGAAAAACATATGTGAAATGAGAAGAAACTGCTGCTATTTGGTAACTGCTCGAGATATCTGAATCCTCATGAAGAAATCAGGTTGGATTGATAACAATGAAAGAATCCTACTTTTTTCTTTATCGTTGTCTAAAGTTTCCTGAAGCGCCATATTTCTCTCCAGGTTGTACAGGCTGACTGAACTATTGGAGGTTGCAGCAATCATAGTGCAATTCTTTTGATCGAGCAGAGGAGTATGCTCCACGTTCGAACTTCTGTTAATATAATGAACATTTTCTGTCCTGAAGTCACTTTCCATCGAGAATTCTATTTTATCTCAAAACAATAAAAAATTCATTTTTCGATTAAATTAACAGATACAATGAAACAAATCAATATGGTACCCAATACCAACAAGCCACCAACTCTCATTAAAAATCTAAAATCATATATTTCATATCTTGTAAAAGTTACATGAATAGAATCATAGCTTCATCGAAATCACTTTTAGAAACTTAGTCATCACTTAATCAAAGTAGATCAAAAAAAGTTTTCAATATATAACCTGTAGAGGCAGGCCAAAGAGCTGACCTTGCAATTTATCAATGCAATTCTGAAAAATATTCTCTGACTTATGAGAAGCGATAGAGTTAATTCTAATTCAAATTTTGCTCATTGTAATCTTCAGGAAATTTCACTGACCTTTACCTAGCTCAGATTGAGAAACTTTAATTAAGTGTTTTCTAAATTCCTTTGCCTCGCTCTGTGTAAACTTGGACAATTCTTTGTTCTCAAGAATATATTGTATGAACCCCAGCACAAAAACGCCACAGTCCGATCCATTCTTTTGCTGACCTGTTGGAAGATGTGGGGACCAAGTTTTAGGGCATTTTTTTAAATACTTTTCGACCAAGTCCGGATTTTTGCATTTATCCTCAACTTCGAATTTGATATATTTCTTTACGATGCCCAAATGATCGGTATGATGGGGAGCATTTCCAGACCAAGAAGATAGCGAATCGTAGATGAACAATTTATATGAGTCTTTATTTTGGCAATTGATTTCGGCAAGAGTCCAATGACTGTATAAGGTGATCGGAAAGAGAATCCTATCAAAAACGTCGAATATTAGCTGACATTCTGTTTGTGTGCTATCTTTTGCTGGAAGAGTATATCGCTTGGTGTAGTTCTGCAGCAATTTCTTGTTAGGTGGATTCTTTTTCATGTATTCATCGACAACGGTCGTCAGCACCAACACTTTAGGTTTCTTGCTGTCTGGAACACCCAGAGAGGAGTATCTTTTCATCAAATACTCAATGTAAAAATTGAGGTTATTGGAAGATAGCCATTCATACCCTAAACGATTGATTTCGGTATTACTTAGGATATATAGAGGTGTGCAAATGCTTGTATTCTGAGGAACAGGTCCAGTGCAAGGCTTCAGCTCGCCTTCTTCAAATTCACTTTCAATAATTCGGATTTTTGAACGGGTTTTCGGGATGACCTCTTCGCCGTTTTCGAACTCCTTTGCCCTGAGAAACTTTCCATCGGGATCATAAATCTCAAATTTGCCGTGCCTTTTATCATTTTTCCAGCACCCTTTCAAATGAATAGCTCCTACCAGAATTTTCTCTCCTAGGAAGTCCAATCCAATGTTCTTCCCTTCGTTTGAGCTATTAGCATAGTACTGAATTCCTTCTCCATTTCTTTGGCCATTTGTTACTACTCCTTGAAATAGCTCGCCTTCCTTGTAAAGTATCCCTGTGTCATCTTCAAGTTTTTCATCTGCGTTGTACTTTCCTGATTCGAGGACTTGCCCGTAAACATCAAATAGAGTGCCCTTAATCCTCTTGCCGTTTTCAAAGCAGCCTTCAAAAAATGTATAATCAGGATAAGTTAGGGTGCCTTTTCCAGAATAAACCCTATCCTCAATCTCGCCAGAATATGTGTATTCGTTCGTAATGTGGAGGACTCTTTTTGGGCCTATTTTCGAAGAAATTTGAGAGTTTTTGTTCCCATCATCAGAATAATTTGTTTCTGTTGATTTTTTTAAAATGCTTGAAGTAGCCATTGGTATCTCAGACAGTGAAGAAAATTGATCATGTGAACCTTTGGACTCTTCTTTTGTTTTTGAGCCTCCATATTGTAGTTGCTCATGTGGTTTCATATTTTCTATTTCCATCCTATTTGAAGCTCTAGCTCCGACGACAGAGCTTCCTCTGGCTTGAATCTTTCTGTTAATTTGCTCCTGGTTGGGTTCCTGGTGATTTGGTCCATCCCATGTAGGATAGCTAGGATTTTTTGATCGACTTGATCTATTTTCTTCCAAGTCGAGCGTTTTGGGTTTATTTTGCTCATTAGTGTAGGATTCTTGATTTGCTTTAGCTTGATTCCGTGCGTTTGAGATTATCACTGGCTGTGCCATATTCTTTGAAGATGTATGCTGATATTCTGAAACTCCAAACAAGTTTTGGTTTACAGAGGACTGATTCATGCCTTGAGTCAGTTGAGAATGTGACAGTCCTGATGTTGTTCCACTTTTTGGAATGTGACTCGAGGTCATTAGTGGATTGTATTTTCGGATATCAGGTGATTTCATAGAATTACCTATATTTTGGGCTTGAATTCGTTGTTGTGTTTTCGGAATAGTTTCTTTCTTCGAATCAGGCTTCTTTGAAGATTCAGAGCCATTATTTCCCCCTTTATTTCGTTTTAAACACCACGACGTTTTTTCAGAACTATTCATTTTTAATACTGTTGAATTTATAAAATAGCAATTAAATACTCGAGAGTTAAGTTTGGAAACGAGCTGGAAAATTTGTGGAAGTAGAGTTGTTTCTGTTTTTGTTATTAAGAATTAATTCATAATATTTTCCGAATTGGGGCAGTCTTGCGATATCTTCCTTCAAATTATCGGAGAGTGGATTTATATAATCAGGTATTTGACTAAAATCAAGACTAAGTTCACTGTTATTCTATAATTTGATCTCTTATTAACTAAAGAATGACCTTCTTTTTGATAAATTTGACCACTCATCTCTGCTACTTTGAAAAGTCAAAGTCACAATCTTTATTAACAATCTTTGAAGAAACATGAAACTTTTGTTAAATTTTAAGTTGAACTCGAATTTGTTTAAAATTCTAGGTAATCCACGGTTTGACCTCTTTCTTTCTCTCTTGAATTGGCAATCTTAGATGTTTGAAGCGCCGGCAACGTCAGTGGTAAGTAAGCAATCCCTGTCTATATGTTTTAATACACAAAAGGTAAATGAACACCTCAATGGCAAAATGTAAATGTACTTACTTGGATCACCAATCAATCTTTCTTTAGCAATTTACTTTGCAGTTTGGAGCAGAGGGTCACGAAGCGGTTTATTCCTTTCTCCTTCACTAACTATCATTTTTTCTAATGTCTTTAGATTCTCGAAATCTCATAGTTGAGAGATCGAAACTTTAATTTCGAAAGAGATTAAATCACCTGAAAAGATGTTTTCGGTATGATATTTAGGCATTGATCTAAAGAAAACTCATTCCTACAGCGTTGGAAATCCATACAAGAAATTTATTTTCTCAATGCTAAATTCATTTGAACTTTAACAAATTACTGTAACGAAATCATATTTTTCATAATTTCTTTTTGGGCTATTAGTACTGCAGATAGCATTAATCTCTCATCTTCCTGGAATACGCACCAAGAATTAACAAAAGATTAAGAGTACGGTGACTGAATTTTCATAAATTCATCGAAACATGCCTCAAAACCCTCAGAGCTTTTTAATCTCTTTGCTGTTCAAATCTCGCACTTAAACGTCGTCATCTATTCAATGTATTTAACATTCTCTCATCTGAGCGTTCAGCTAAAAACTAGCGATATGAAGCAATATTTATGATAAACATCTTGTTTTTTCTTCATTTAACGAAAATATTTCAAAATTTTGACAAAAGCTATCTATTTCTCATTCAATCTTAGGCATCATCAAGACTTCAAGAGAACTCAGCAATTTGGTAATTTTTGTCAGGATTGAAAGCAATTTAAGGACACCATTGAAAGAGAATTCCACCGCTGTAATATTTTTTCTGCGATCACATATTTGGCTCCTTGACGCTTATTCCAGTTTCAGTGTCAGTAGACCTATTCGAAAATCTTCGAGTACCTAGCTTGACTCAAATTCGGACTTTGTGCCAAGACCCACAAAGAATACCTCTAGAAGGACACGGATTCAATATGCAATCAGTTAATCTGATTTGATCTGGAAACTTCTATTCTGAAAATTTTACGTCTTAAAATTTTGCAGGTTCTTCCACAAACCTCTTTTCTTAACTGCTTTTCTACTTTCAAATACCCTCAACTAAAAGACATTAGTTTCTATTTTCATCGTTCGAAATGGAATCAATGGTCTTCTTCATCCAGAAATTCTCTATTAACACCACAAAACACTGAGCATAGTGATACGTTAGTTTTGATCCTTAAAAATCAAGAATGACATTCAATCTGTGAATTAGTTCCTGTCTACGAAACAGAGCATTAACAAAAACCAAAAAAAACAAACATGCTATAATGCAACTTAAAATTCTATCAAATAGCCATTGTTTTTCAATGAGATTAAAAAAAAAAAGCATATTAACTATATATAGTGTAAGCGCTCGTGGTACTAATGACAGTAAAAATGGTTTGTTTCATCAATATCCTGATGAATTATTTTCAAAGCATCGCGTTGTATTGCGTTAGAACATAAAATGAACTTCACTTCATTGGTTCCATAAATTTTACATTGCCATTTGCGAACTCCAAAAGGTAAACAGAGCAATAACTTGCTCTTCATTGATGTCAAGAATATTCGTTTGGTCCAGTCTCGCATAGAAATTTTGAACACCGTTTAATTTTTCTCTCGCTTTCTGGAGTCTGAACAAAAAATCCGGAGGTATAGCGCCCGAGCGACAAATCTTGCATTTATTACAGCATTCTAAAGCGAATTTTTCCTTAGCGTGATTGAAGTGTTTGCATAGCCAAGGCTCATTGACCATCATCGCAAAAGCTTCGTAATTTGGTACGCTTTTTAGGAACTTCTCATCCTTATTCATCTCGCAGAAGATGATTGTGTTGATAAATACCACGTTAAGGATGAACAGCGCTTTAGCAAACAGAATTTTGAAAACCTGTTTGTCCAACTCGTGTCTGAATTCAATCAAATGCAAAATTTCTTGTTCTCCTTGAGAATCCTTCGAGAGCGCGCTTTCAAACCCATCGCTTCCGAAAAACGAGTCCCATTCATTCGGTGTAACAAGGCAAATCTTGTTATTATGCGTACAGGCCAGAAGCTCTCTATGTTTCTTCCAAATCCTATGGAAAATCAGCCGACTTACTGCATGGAATCGATCTCTATTCATCAATTTGGCATCCAAATGCCCGAGGAAGTTCGACATTAATGTGCCGAAATAAGCAAAGATTCTCATTGAAAACGCCTCCCTTTCGAGCAGAGGCACAATAGATTTACATAATCTTCGACAAAATTTTAACGAGCCTTTTTTTGAGGTGCTTTTCGGGCGAGGTCGGTTCATCCTGAGTGGCAAGGGATATTCTTCCATAATCCCTTCGATATGAGTAAACAAAGGGTAGGATATTCGATTCAGAGAGTTCACTGAGGTAGAAAGCCCGGAATCTGCTGTTTGAAAGGTAGCAAATTCCTTGGTTGGCTCGAGTTCTTCTTGGAGCTCCTGAATGTCCATCCTGTCCTGTGAGGTAAAAAAATACATCATTGTAGGAGAATCATACGCTTCAAATTGTTCCATTAGCTTCGTCTCGGTAAACTTGTTTTATTGTAAAAAGAAATTACGAAGCAAATCCATTTATAAGAGTGGATATTTGCTATGGAAAGTCTCGATGCTTGGAAATGTTCAAGAACATAGACGTGGAAACTTTTTGACTCTCACCAGGTCATTAAAATTTAAGTTCAGTAACTTTCAGAAGTCGCTGTCAACTCTTATGAACTTCAATAAACTTATCGAAGCTTCTGGCTTAATCGAAATTAGAAGATCTATGAAATTATTACTTGCGAAGACCTAAACTACTGGTTGGAATATAACCAGTTGAGAGGAATAGAATCCGATTCACAGCCATTATCGAAGCTCCACTGTTTATATGGGATCTGAATTGGATTTCAAGGTCTATCGAAGGAATTTCTCTTTGAATTTGGCCCAAATTAGTAATTTACTTGCGATTCGCAGGTTGTAACTTCGAAAAATTCTCTAAATCCACAGTAACTATTTGTTGCATTCTTTAGTCAAGTCTGAATATATTTTCATACAAATTGAAGTAAAATAGAGCTTTTGGCTTAAAGAAATAATTTTAGCGACTGAATGTTAATGACAAAATACTGAAACTTTTGCTTTGGTTAGGTGATCATCTGAATTTACTGAAAAAGAAGTCTGAGGCATCTTCAAATTCTGTCGAAAGGAAGCTCTTTTTAAATGTTCCTTATTCTTCCAAGAGAAAGGCGAGAACTCGTCTAATAGAATTAGCGAAGAGATATGCACAGATAATGAGATTAATACATCGAACGACCAGCCCAGATTGAGCTCGTTATTGGATTTATTGGTCTTTTTAGTTGAGAAGAATTGATAAGTCCTGTGAGCACTAGGCAACAAACTTAGATCTGAGTCTGAAGATCTCATTTAAGGGCTGAATATCGAATAAGTGAAAATTGTGAAAATTAGAAAGTTAATCAGTCCTGTTGTGGAAACTACGACATTTGAAGCAGATTCCATAAGTTGGGAGGAGAGATTCAAGAAAAGTTAAGGGTATTTCCAGTGGTTTTGAAAAACACCTGAAATATTTTGAGTTTGTTGGAAAACTTGAAATCTTTATTATTTGTATCAATGTATCTCAATAGATTTCTATCCTTCTTGAAGTTTGGAAGATGTCCTTTTGCGTTTAAAATATTGTGTTTTTGAAGCACAATGCTGCACAAATAAATTTTATATAAATCTGTTCAAAAACCTCTCAAAAGAAGAGCAGGAAGAGACTAATTTTTTCAATAGCATCCTCCTGAAGGCTTCCTTTTTCAAGAAGACATACTAGTTTCAAATATATCATCATGAACTCTAATCTATTTGGCTTCAAACAGCTATGATATATTTGTAGCAATGGATTTTCGATTTTCGACTAGAGGCATCATATTATTAGAGCTGGCACAATATTTTGAAAGAAAAATAATTATAGAAATATATCTCCGCCTGACTGCTTTTTGAAAAAAAAGTCACACTAATAAATTTCCTCAGTGAAATTAGTTAAGAAAAAAAAGAATGGTTGATCAACCAAAAAAGTAGGTTCAATTTGTGATACCAATAGTATTTTTCAATATTCTATGCCACAGTGTTCAAGATCTCATGTATCGGGCTCCTCACATACATTTGATTCGGAATACCTCGATTGCTATTTTTCCCAAACTGAGACACCGTTTTCGTGAATTCATTTCCCGATATCAACTGAGCTTTGTCACTCAGCTTCCTTCCAAACAGTTTCTTATGAGACTCACTCTTCTTGAATAGCACGGAATAAACAGGACTTTTCTGCTCAGAATTTTTCGCAGAGTTATTATTCGATCTCTCTCTTGGACTATGAAGAATCTGATTGCTCATCGGTCTAGTTGGAGGAGGGTTTTTCATGTTCCATTTAGTAAGCAGGTTAACATGGTTCAAATCAAACGATTTCGTACGGCGTCCCGCTTTTTCCTCATTCTGTACGCTCTCGCCAGTAAAAATTGTGTTTACTCGTAGATGCGAATATTCCTTAATATAGTTGCTATTGTTGCAGCTCGAGACTGCCGCGCTGACTCCAAGCGAATTTCTATCTAAGCCTGAAGGTAAATCTGTGCCTCTAGTCATAACGCCTTCAATAACTGGGCCAGGAGTCTGCCTTTGTGAGGGTTGAGGGCTGAAAAAACCCTTGACGAACTTTGTTTGAGCCAAATTATCTATTGCAAGCGGCTCAGCCATAAGTTCTGTCGCCGGGCGGTTTGTGTTGGCTGTCGTTGTCGGTCTCGGGGTTTCTGAGGTTTTATTGAAAGCTGATTTCGAAGGCAGACCTTTGTGTAGGTTATTAGTACTACCACCTAAAGTTTTATCTTTAAAGCCAGCTTTAACGTCAGTGTTTGGCCTCTCTATGGAAGCAGAGGAGAAGGTTCGTACTTTGGCTTTCTCCTCAACGACAACACGATTGATGTTGGATAATTTTTTCTTATGCTGCGCGAATTTCCTGAGAATTCCTTCAGTCTGCTCATGAGAGGGTTTGAGATAATTGATGCTTTTGTTCGAGCTAAAGACGCCGAGTCCAAGCTGCTTCATCCGAAGGATTTCATTCAGACGGGTTACTTTAGCTTCACCAAAAACAAAGCGATGGTGATCAGCTGTATCGTCTTCTTCAGTTAATGCTGTAACTGGGTGCTCTTCCAGGTAGTTGTGACGATTAACAGAATTCACATCATCACGCACGCTCTGAGGCACTATTTTCAACAGAGGCACTTCTTTTTTTCGGATTATTCCTTTTGCTCTGGCTTTATGAGAATGAAGCTCATGATGAGTCGGCTCGGGAGAATGCAGAGTGTTTATTTTTTTTTTAGAGGGTACTTTTTCCTCAGTAGGTTCCTCGGTTTTAAAAAAGCTGAACACCGTTCGAGATTTACGAGAGGGAAGATCCGGTTCGGTTTTCAGCGCGAGGCCATTGGTATTATCCTGCTGTTTAGGGCTGAAAGTGGGGCCGAACTGTCCTGATTTCGTGGTTACAAGCCTATTGCTGTTTCTTTCAACGTCAAAATAAAGCCTTTCTGAGAGAGACGCTTCATCTCCTCTTTCAGAAGTTGTTTCAACTCGATGATAACTATTGTAAGCATCAAGAGGCGAACAATTCGAATTAAGCTTATTTATGGATAGCATGCCGTAGTCGTGGGCAAAACCATGTTGAGTTGCAGTTTGTTTTGGCAAGGACTCGCCGACGAAATTGCTAGGAGAGTGTGAGAGTATCAAATTGGTGCTGGATTGAGAATGACCGTGGTGCCTGTACGGATTGCTGTCTGTTCTCCGTGCAGTCAGTGCTGTGGGTTGATGTGAACCAGTAGGTGGTTTTGGTTTCGTGACTGGGTCTCCGATATGAGTATCTAGAGGCTGGCTTGGTACTGTTTTCTGCTGGAGAGAAACAAGGATCACGTTATCTGTTGGCGAGCGTTCTCGTAGCCTGAGATCACCTTGAGGGTCCAACGAATGCACAAACGGCTGCATATTTCTCTGAGACACGCGGTTGATCGACTGCAAAGCTCTTTTACTGATTAACGGAGCAACATTTGGATGCTGGACGAGAAACGCTGCAAGTTTGTTACTCTCTTTGCTTTTCTTTACCAACTCGGCGCTTAATTCTTCAAAAATTCCCAACCTCTGCTGATGCTTGACTTTAAAAAACTCTCTAATCTGATTGACCAGCTGAGGATGAATACTCTGAAGAGTAAGTTTAGGGATACTGAGCAGACTCGCAGTCTTTGAGACCACCTATTCGAGCATGAAGCCTTTTCAAAATATCGTTATTCTTACTGTAATCCGATACTGATAGGCCTCTTCTTCATTATTCTCAAGCAAAATCTCCTCACCGAAGAGCGCTCCATCCTGTATTGTCGAAATTCGCACCCAGTGAGTTTCCACATGAGGGATCGCTTTCTTTTGATACGGGTCCTGAACTACAATCTCAACTTTCTTCTCTATTTTCAGCTCTCCCTGCTCTATCACGTAAATTTTAGGCACTTTCTTCTGCTCGTCAAGGTCAGTTATAATTTTCCCTTGCGCCGCGTTTTCACTCTATCAAGATGTTTTCATGAGCAACTAATATTTTTGACAATTTTGAAATACCGAAAATGAGTTGAAGATCAGATTTTTCACGGTTGTCGATGAAAAAGTCCCAAAGGAACTAAAAACATTGGTGATAAACTCCTTCCTAACGTTTCTGGCTTTCTGTATAAAATTTTCGTAATTTTCAGAATCGATCACAACAAGTTCTGCGTCATATTTACACAAAGCCGTCTCGGTTCTTTTCGTGTCAGTGACTCGTGCATCAGAAGCTACAAGGAGGAAACAGATTAGCAGCCAATAGGCAAATAATTGAGTACTCATGTCTCCAAAGCCGCTTCCTCTCACAAACACGTTTTCAAGATGTCCATACCTTGAGGCCAGTACCTTAAATTCCTCTTCGGCTTGTAACTGCAACCTTTTTTCTCTTTCTTCTTCATCCTCGTCTTCCAAGATCCTCGACCTAGCTTTCTTCCCCGAAAGCGCTTCGCTAAGTCTGTCCTGAAACCGTTTCGCTGCAACCACTTTCATAATAGATTTCCTAGGAGTCCTTGGGGTTCGAGCCCCTGAGATTGGACTTCGAGAACCTGAAAGTGGGACATCTAAATCAGTACTGCTTGGTAAGGCTAACAGCTGATCAACTGGTTTATGGATTGAAAATCCTCGTGAAAGACGAAGATCTTCAGCACTGCTCAGTGTTTTCTGAGAAAATAGCAATGACTGTGGTATCTGGGAAGATCTCGATGGTGGAGTCTGCTCGAGCTCGTCATTGAGTAAAATCGTGATGTGTCTTCCAGATTTCTTAGGGGTGGATGGATCCCAGTGCTGAGGAGCAATGATTGCAACTTCTCCTGAGAGTACCACATAGAACTTATTATTGGAAGTCTCGCCGCTCCGATACACGACGCAGCCTCTAGCGACTCGCTCGTAAGTGAGTGAACCACAAAACCCAAGGAAGCTCTCAGCTTGGGACCCTTGCTGTTCGAAAAGATTTCTGAAGAATTCAAGTGAAGAAACTCCTTCGAAAATCCGCTTGAAGGGAGGTTAGAAGGGTGCGAAGAGGAAAAAAGTTACCATTTTATCATCGTGGGTTTTGTAAGGTTTTTGGAGAGCTTGGATAAGAAATTGGTGGTTGATATCCTAATGGAAGAATATTTGTAAGGAATATGGATCAGCATGAGAGAGATGATTACGTTTGCGAGCTTATTCTTTTTCTGGCTCATGGCTGGTGCGATAGTTGTTTTCAAAGTCCACGGCGAAGAGTAATATGAACCAGGTCTTAATGTTGAAGAAATAAATAAGAGTTATTCTCAGTATTTATGAAGTAGTTCAGCGAGTTCCAGTGAGTACGACAATTTATTGAGTAAAGTGTCTAAATTAAAAACTATGAAAATAATGTAGCAGCTAAACCAAGCTTTGAAATTGTAATTGGGTTGCAATAATGCTTGTTGTTAAATTGTTTGTTGGTTTAGTAGCTTTTTTTCGGCAAGCTACTGCAACACCAGTAATTGGAGAAGTTTAATAGGGAAATTTAATTGGTTTCTCTCAAAGAGCAATCAAGTCATCTATTTTTCAGATCTGGGCCCAATTAATGAGTCACCTCTTTATTGGATCATCGATGAAAGTGTATCAAGACATCATCATATAACTTGACTTGAAAGATCACTATAGATACCACAATTAAATGACAATTTGAGATAAGGATATAATTGACAAAGATTTAGTTGCTTTGAGGGCATTTCTCTGGGATTAAATAAAATACCAAAAGAAATTCTTCGAGTATATTTGAAGTAACAAATTAAAAACGAGAAAGAAAATTTCTGCCGCATCTTGCGACGCGTATCATAGGCTTCCAAGTCGTTGTGATGTCTTCAATGACTGTAGGTAACCGGAGCCGAGTAAGATTCCTCAAAATGATAAAAGATCTCGCTTCTTCATTCTGATAATCAATGAACCAACCACTGAACCATCTCCTTTACATCAAATTGATCGAGGTCTTTTCATTTCTGGATTCAGTCACAGATCTCGCAGAAATAGTTATTGATGTGCAGATAAACACGATATTAGTCGGCCGTTAATTGCACGTTTTGATAAGTGGGATATTAAAACTGTGAAGTAAACACCCACTTTTTTCCCCTCTATAATCTAAATTCAGAAAGCAATCAATACGATGGGATCTCTTTATCTCGAAATCATTGCTCATGGAGAGCTATCAATAAATCCTTCCGCAAGTTTCGTGTAGTTGATTTCAATTTTCTGATTTATTCTCTGTAATTTTCTGATTCCAATAAATAAATCCTAAGAAATACCTGACACCTGCATCTCCAAAGGTCAAAGAAAATGGAATTCGCTCACCATGAGGCGGTCTTTTAAAGTTTCATACTCTAAACAATTCCAAGGAAATTTATCATTTGAAAAAGGTTATATCAAATTAGAAAACTAACCGTTTTAACTAAAATACACGTTCGAAGTGTGAAATATTTCGTTTGATAACTATCTGTTAATTTCCAGCACGTATGACATGAGTCACAACAACGCTCTACTGTGATTAATATCGTTTCTGTGTACAACCTGATTGCTACACGTCATGAAAATACTTCTGAATAGTTGCCAAAACCGAAATGCTGCAACTTCGTTCATATTTCTACACCTATACGGTCAGGATCCTAACTCTAACAGACTTTTTATTAGAATAGATTTGCCGAATCACTCTGAAATCTTGGAAAATTTTGGAAAATTAATGAATACCCTCAGGTATTTCAGACAGAATTACACTAACTTGCACTCTAATGAAAGCTCAGCGCTTCCTATTATGAGATCGGTTGCTGCTTTCTGAAGGTTGTAGCGAATTTCGTTAAAAAAAACAATGACCGTTTTGTCTTATTTGGTTTTTGATAAATAAATTAAAGACACGTTTTCATTGTCAAAAACCGCAACTCTGTCGATAAATAGCTAAGGAAAACGTTTAGATAATATAAAAAAATTGTTTTGAATCTTGATCACTCAACAATCTCATCAAATGAACGCCGCCCCTTGCATTTACCTTCAACTCGAAATCCAAAAAATGGCCTTGTTCCACATGATGATGGAAAATTTTAAAAAGGATTTAAACCAATTGCTTCAAATGTCAATGCTCCAAAAGGCCTACGCTGCCAACCACTCAACAAGCTCTTGCTCTGACTGTCTCCTTTCCGTTATTCGCCTTCCTGAGGCTCTCTCACAGCATTTCGGTGTCACCACTGATACTAACCTTGCTAGCTTATCCAGCAAAATGGATGACCTTAAAGCTTCATTCGAAGAAATGCTTCAGCAGGCCAACAGCCAATTCGATTCTAAGCCATTGCAACTTTCATTAAGCAACAGTCTTAATGATAGCACGTGCTCTGAAGGTCCAAAGCATGAAAGTAAAGAGACATCTCTTCAACTGGAAACCTTTGTAAAACAAGAATATACCCACGAAACTGAAGAAAACACAGACTCAAACACCATTGAATCAGTGAGTAGCCCCGTTCCTAAAGTTGATAGCCTAAGAAATAAAGGATTCAAGCCTAAAGCAACCAAAAAGACTCAGAAATCAGAAATAAAAAAGTCTTCAAAAGCCTGCAAAACGCGCTATCAGGAGGCTAAGAGCCTCCTAAAGTTTAACGAAGCCTGTAATTCTCGACAGCAGCAGCAGAAAGGGTTCTCCCTTAAAGACGCTCTTAAGAAACTGCTTGATTCGAATTCAAATTGAAACTCTCTCGAGATTTTAAATTCACTGTACCGTTAATTTTTGATTGTAAACAAAGATTCTTTCTCCTGGATTTTAGTTATACATTTACATAGACACATATATACATTTTACATTCTTAAGAGGTTATTCATCATCATTAAAAGTCTCTAAGACTCCATTCAATACTATTATTTCATCCGTTACAACTTCTATGTCAACAACCATATGAATCATTACAATATATTGGCTTGGAGAAAAATGTTAAAATATAATAGCCCGCGTTGACTGCTAAGTAGCCATGGGCAATATCATTTTGAGAATTTGTAAATAACCCAGAGGGTAATTAAATAGAAAATACGAGTAATAAACGATAGGGAAACAATCAAACTATTCAGTTTAGAAAATCCTGCATGGTTTTTTCTCTTCATTTTGGATCTCTGTTTCCTCTTCGCTTTTTTTTCACTGTGCTCTCTTGTGGTTTCATTAGAAGCTGAACAATCTCCTTTACCATTTCTCGGACAGAATCTCCTGTTTTCGCAGAAATCTCGAAGAAAATCCCGTCAAAATTTTTCGCTAACTCCCTGCCTTCACTGCTGTCGACTGTTCTGTTTCCAGTAAGGTCAACTTTATTACCAGCCACTATCAGCAAAGGTGGATCTCTTTCTCCATTTTCTCATCATTTCCAGCCATTCCTTTACGTCTTCAAAAGAAGATCGATCAGCAATATCATAAAAATAAACCAATGCATCTGCCCAATCAAAGGCAGTCTTCCTCACAGACATGTATTTGTCAGCGCCATCAATATCGAAAATAGAAAATTTAATAGCCTTGTCATCGAAATATAAACCCTTTGTTTTCTGTTGGTATCCCATTGAACTCTCTTTAATAAAATCAGGAAATGTATCGGTTTGAATTCTGATCGCAGTACACGATTTGCCGGTTCCTTTTTTCCCCATGAATGCGATTTTGAACGTAGATTCCAGACGAGCAGGGTCTTCCATCATAACAGCCAATAGAAGTACTTGACACCAACAAAAACTGATTAAGTTCGATAAATTTTAGAAGCAATAAAATATTGAGGAGTTCAATACGATATATATTTATTCAGGGTTCAAAATATCAATGTAGATTGCTATTGTAGAAGGTGACGCAAAGACGTGAACGAGAGTCCTCGAAGGATCATAAACACGACAGAATGGATGTTTTTATTGCTTGAAAACAACATTCCGAAGATATTCCCCTGAAGAACTTGATTTCCTAATCATGAAGTGAAAAAAATTCTTGCAACCCGGTTAACTCTATGAACCCTTCAATACAACTAAAATGCTCTTCAAAAAATGTATTTGAGTGCTACTTTGGTTGGTCTCTGGTAAAATCGAGTACTTCTGTGTATAATACTGACTAATCCGCTAAATAGACTCATTAGACAAGATAATCACAATTACACTACGAATGGTTCGATCAGTTCTCAGTACTGCCTTTTTTTTCTTTTATCTTAAGCAATGCTGAGCTCTGCTCGAGCCGCTAAATTTTTTCGAGATATTCTAGCCTTAATTTAGAAGATTTACTGATAATTTTGCCATCTTAGAATTCCAGTCAACTTCTTTCGGAATTAGCATTCTTTCAAACGATTATGAATTCAAAAAATGCGTCATTTTAAATGAAATACCATCATCTGATAAATGATACGTAATTTGCCGAAATTTGAAAATGAGCAGAATATACTTCTCCCAAATGCACAGCGAATCACTTCTCTTCATTTTAAAACCTGTTAATTCAACATAGCTTATTGAATTTAATGTTATTATATAACATAATAATATATGACAAGGAATACAAGCCTATGCATTCATCGCTGATTTCTACAAAATATTGGATTTTTTTTGTCGAAAAGACTAATTAACATCCAGTAAATTGGAATTAAAATCCAACCACTACTGATTCTTAATAAAAAAAAAGTCTTCAAAAGCCAGCAAAACGCGCTATCAGGAGGCTAAGAGTCTCCTAAAGTTTAACGAAGCCTGTAATTCTCGACAGCAGCAGCAGAAAGGGTTCTCCCTTAAAGACGCTCTTAAGAA
>ENA-UOTZ01000857-UOTZ01000857.1-compost-metagenome-genome-assembly--contig:-NODE-857-length-24137-cov-8.973857_pt1 | contig 24137 bp, 10 predicted proteins | sample MGYA00238144_ERZ746983 | MGnify/ENA primary metagenome ERZ746983 (study PRJEB28759, sample SAMN06268863) | compost metagenome | isolation source: single cell | place: USA: California, Emeryville, Joint... | reverse complement strand
AGCTGGAGACTTTCGAAAGATGCAGTGAGAGTTATCATTGAAGGAGAAGCAGGGACGTTAGCGACGACAGGGAATTTAACCAACACTGAGTTGATGGAGATGATATCGATCTTGCTGTCGAATTGGCCGTTGAGGACGTAGTTGAGCCAGAGTGGTTGCGAGGAGTACCCAGGGAAGCTGCCTTGCAAATAAGTGCCCAGGAGTTGTGTGAAGTAACTGTTAACGAGTTGTACGTTGCCTCCGGTGGCGCTGCTATAGATGTATCCAACTGGAGCATTGCTGTAAGAGAACGCCATTTGGCTGACTGCCCATTGGAACGAAGTGGCAGAAGACTGCAACGAGGCGGTGTTAAAGGAGAAGGTCAGTCCTACGGACGCTGCGTTCTGGATGTATTTATAAGGGAATTGAACTTCAATGAAGCGGTATTCGTTGTTCGCGGTCAGCATGACGGTGAAAACGTTGGCTCCGTTGGCAAGGATGTTGAATGGAACGTTTGTGACCTGTCCGACAAGGAAAAGTTGGAATCTCAACGCGACTGCTTTGGTAGCAGCGAGTGGGTAAAGGCTCGTTGAAAGCACTGAGTTAGCAGCGAATTTACCAAGCACTGGAATTTCGTTAATGTAGGTGAGAGCGATCTGCCCATTAGTGCATGAGAAAGCGTCCAGATTGAAGTTCGTGCCGACGAGCTCGAGAATAGTCTCGGTGGTCGTGAGGAAATGAGCCGTAAAGGCATTAGCTTTAGCCAGACTGAAAGCAGTGCCAGCCAGATTCAGCAGATTGCCTCCAACTCCAATGAAATCGGTCTCACTGGAGTATTGCCCGAAGAGAACTTGGTTAAGCCAGATTGGCTGCTCTTTGTAGTCTGGGAAGCTACCAGCATAAAGGTTCTGGAGTAGCGGAGTGAAATAGCTGTTCATGATCGCACTGTTGCCATTGTTAACCGGGTTAAAGACGTATCCAAGAGGCGTGTTGCTATAATGAATGGCGACTTGACCGATTGCCCATTGGAATGATGAAAGTGAGACGGCTTTCGTAGCAACGACGGTTGGCACTTGGTTAAAGCTGACTGAAAGTACGATACCAGGCTGGCATTCGTTGACGGTGTACGGGAACTGAACTTCAATATTAAGCAGCGAGCTTGAAGCGCTGAGGATAGCCGAGAAGACGCTTACTCCATTAGCGAGGATAGTAAGCGGAGCAGTACCCATTTGTCCTGAGGTGAAGAGACTGAATCTCATCGCAACGGTTTTCGTTCCTGTGATAGGGATTAATGTTTGAGTTACCACGCTGGTGGGAGAGAAGTATCCGATAGCAGGGATCGAGTTCATTGGGTAGACGAGACCGAACTCATTGGTGCAGGAGAACAGGCTGAAGTCGAGGTTCGAGCCGACGAGTTGAAGGATGGTCTTGCTGGAAGACAAGAAATTTGTGAGATAACTGCTGATAGAAGTTTGGAAGAGAGTAAGACTGCTCTGCGCGTTGGTGTACTTGATCTCTGCTGTTGGCGCGAACTTAATGAAGGAAGCAAGAGCGCTCGCAGAGCTGACACTAACCGTGTTAAGGTCCAAAAGAGTGCCTTTAACAGCGATGATATCAATGGAGCTGGTGAATGACCCACTGCGGACGTAGTTGAGCCAAATAGGTTGTTGAGTGTATCCCGTGAACTGTCCCGACAAGAAAACGTTCAAGAGGGTTGTGTAGTAGCTGTTCAAGAGCGTCACGGTGCTGCCAGTCAAATAGTTGGAGATGTATCCAACTGGCGAGTTGCAGTGCGAGACAGCGACTTGGCCGATTGCCCATTGGAATGAGGCCCCAGATTGTTGACTTACAGCACTGAAAGAGAGAATAACCTGGCTGGAACTAGCGCTGTAAGTGTATGGGAATTGAAGTTCAATGTGTCGGTATTGGTCTTGTCCAGAGAGCACAACTTGCAAGACTTGCACGTTGTTTGCAGCGACATTGAAATTGACGTTCTGCCAGTCTCCCATCATGAACAACATGAAACGAAGAGCGACTGATTGGGTTTGAGCGAGAGGTGTCAGCACAGTGAATAAGGTGTCAGAACCGCCGAAAGTACCCAAAACCGAGATCTCGCTGATTTTGATGATTGACATTTGTTTGGCGCAGCTAGCAGACCACAGGTTCAAGTCGAAGTTAGAGCCGGTAAGATAGAGGAAGGTGGAAGTTGACGCGAAGAACTTTGCGAGACTGCCAGAAGCCTGGAGACTCAGAAGCCCGACGCTGGTGCTTGGGAATGAGGTTAAAGCTCCGTTCACTGAGATGATATCAATCAAACTTGAGAATTGTCCATTCAGAACGTACGAAAGCCAAGATGGTTGCTCAATCGCGCCTGGGAACTGTCCTTGGAAGTAGGTTGTAAGGAGCTGGGTGAAATAACTGCTAGAGACAGTGGTGAATCCTCCGTTAACACAGTTGTAGAGCGTTCCAACAGGAGTAGAGCTCAGAGAGACCGCGTACTCACCGATAGCCCATTTGAATCCAAGGGCGGAAGCATCAAGCGAACTTGTGCCAAAGCTGAAAACCAATGGGATTTCTGTTCCGCCAGCGGCGTTGAATTGAAGTTCGATGTATCTGTAGGTGTTTGTGCCTGTTAATACTGTGTTGAGGACGTTAACTCCATTCGCGGTTACAATAAATGGCACATTAGAGACTTGGCCGATAAGGAACAGAGTAAATCTTGTGGCGACAGATTGGGTGGTTTTCAAGAGAGAAATCGTTGTTTTGAGAACGCCAGTGGCCGTGAGTCCGCCCAAGGCTGAGAAACCTTGAACAGGAATGATTTGAAGTCCGCAGTTGGTGCTAGTGAAGGAAGAGAAATCGAAGCTGCTGCCGATAAGCTGCAAGTAGGTGCGTGAGTTGGAATAGAAGTTGGCATAAGTGCTTTGAGTGCCAAGGGTCGCGGCTTGCAAATATTGCAGGTTATCGAATGCGCCAGTGAAAATGATCGCTCCTGCCTTCTTGCTGAGGCTGATGAGTTCGGTGCTGAGGGCGAATTGAGTGAGGTCAACGAGTTGGCTATTAATTGAAATGACGTCAATTGCGCTGTTGAACTGTCCGGACAACACGTATGAAAGCCAGATTGGCTGAGTTGAGTAGCCAGAGAAAGTTCCTTGGTAGTAGGTTCTGAGAAGCGCTGTGAAATAGCTGGTTTGGAGGGGGATCGCGTTGCCTGTGACGCTGTTGAAGATTGTGCCTACAGCAGTGTTACTCAGAGAGTAAGCGAGGTCACTAATAGCCCATTGGAAGCTGGCTTTCGACGATGAAATAACCTTAGAATCGAAATGGAAGGCGAGCGAGAGAGAGCTGCCTTGTTGGCAAGCGAATTGAGCCTCGATGAGTCTGAATTCGTTCTTTGCGCTCAAAACGAATGAGAAGACTTGGGCACCGTTTGCGGTGATATAGAAAGGAACTTTTGAAGCCTGTCCGGTCACGTAGAGCATGAATCTCATCGCAACTGATTGTGTGCTGCTCAGAAGCGTAATACTTGTGCTTAGAGAAGCTGGAGCAGATAATTGACCGAGCGCTGGGATTCCGCCGATGTAGGTGATGCCTAGAGTGCCGGTGCTCAACGACCATGATTGGAGATTCATATTGGTACCGATGAGCAGAAGCCTGGTTTCCGTGGACTGCAGGAAGCTTGATCCGAAATTGTTGAATGATGAGCTGGACAGCGCCAAGCTTTCAATGTTGAGAATGACGTTATTCACAGAGATAATGTGGTTGAGTCCGCTAGAGCAGCCCGAGAGAACGAGTTGGAGCCAGGAAGGTTGCTGGATGTACCCAACGAATTGCCGGTTATTGTAAACGTTGAGCAACGCAGTGAAATAACTGCCTTTCAAATCGATGTGGCTGTTAGTAATGCTGTTGAATATCGTTCCAACTGGTGAGTTACTGAACGAGATCGCGAGCTCATTGATCGCCCACTTGAATGACTTATCCGAGATCGAACCGAAACTAAAGGCTAAGCTGAGAGCTTGGTCGGTTTGAGCGGCGAATTGCGCTTCGATGTGATAGAATGTGTTGGATCCAGTGAGCATTGACGAGAATACTGTAACTCCGCCAGAAGTGATAGTGAATGGAGCATTCTGGATGTTACCTATCAAAAACAGCTTGAATCTCAGAGCAACTGATTGCGTTGTCGAGAGAGTCGTGTATTGGGAAGTGAGAATACTGCTGCCCGTCATGAAACCAAGGACTGGCGTGCCTGAAAGCAGTTGGATTCCGAGTTTAACTCCCTTGCAAGCGAAATTAGTGAAGCTGAAACTGTTACCAATTAAGTAGAGGGAAGTGCTTGTCTGAGAATAGAATGTCGTGAGGCTAGTGGCGGTTTGAAGGGCTTGAAGACCTTGATAGTAGGCAAGGGTGTATCCGATGCTTGGGCCAGATAAACCGACAAGAGAAGCGCCGTAGTTGCCGAAGCCGAGTTCTATTCTCTGGCCGTTTACCACAATAATATCGACTAAGTTAGAGAATTGGCCAACTCTCACATACGACAGCCAAGTTGGTACACTCGTAAGCGTCGACACGGTAGAAGCGAGGTAGCTGTTAAACAACACTGTGAAGTAGCTGTTTTGAAGAGTGACGGCAGCTTTGTTGTAGACGCCTAAGATCGTGCCGCATTTCGTGCTACTAAGTACGAGTGCGACTTCACCAAGTGCCCATTGGAACGATGTTGAAGAGGCTCCGAGCGAGGAGAAACCGAAGCTGATTGAGAGCGATTTACTGGCTTGAGCCGTGAACTGAACTTCGATTAGTCTGAACTGGTTCATCGCGGTCAATTCGAATGACATCACATTCTTTCCGCCGCATGACACGTAGAATGGAGCTTGAACAGCTGATCCAGAGACGTAAAGACTGAATCTCAAGGCAATAGCTTGTGTAGATTTCAGAGTTGTGACGCTGGTGCTGAGAACGGATGTGGCCTCGAAAGGACCAATAAACTGGATGCCGTTGATTGCGTAAAGGCTAACGGTTCCAGCTTTGCCGAGCGACCAGGTAGAAAGGTCCATTTCTTCTCCTAGAAGCAGGAATGAGAATTTGTTGACGTTAGTGAAGCTGGTAATTTGCTTCTGGAAGTTGGCTGCTGTTTGCAGGGTGACCGTTTAGAGTTGATTGAGATGAAGTCAGTGGTTCTGGAGAACAAGTTATTGACAACGCTGAACAGCCACATTGGCTGTTGGGCAGCACCAGAGAATCTTCCTTCGAGATTTGAGTTAAGAAGCATAGTGAAATAACTTCCTGTGACAGTGACTATTTCGCCTGTTGAAGCCAAAAGGATTGTTCCTACCTTTGTGGTACTGTATGAAATAGCGACGTTGCTCATTGCCCATTGGAACGAAGCAGTGTTGCTTTCGGTCTTGAAATTGAAGGAGAGGAGAATGGCCTGTTGGCTATTGGTTGCGAATTGGAACTCGATGTTGAGGATTTGGTTGGTGCCAGAGAGAGAAGATTGGAAGACGTTCACTCCATTAGCAGTGACCAGGAACGACTGGCTGCTACACTGACCGACCAAGTGCAGAGAGAATCTGTAGATGGCAGCTTGGGTTGTCGAAAGTGGGTAGAGAGAGGTCGTTACGATGCTTCCAGGGTTGAACAAACCTATGACAGGAATGCTTTCGAGATAGACCAGGGAGAGGCCAGTGCCGCAAGCGTAGTTGGCGTAATTGAAGTTAGAGCCAATGAGTTGAAGGACCGTGTAGAACGAGGTGGTGCTGACCTGGTTTCCGGTGGAAAGAACAACGGCGTTGCTGCCAGCGGTAACGATTTCGCCATTGATCGAGATAATGTTGAATGAACTGGCGAAATTGCCTCCGAGAACGAGTTGCAACCATGATGGCTGTGTAGCATAGCCAGGGAATTGAGCTAGGTAAAGTGAGTTGAGAAGCAGGGTGAAGTAGCTCGTGGAGACAGTTTCAGTTCCGCCAGTGGCAAGGCTGAAGATCGTGCCGACTGGTGTGCTACTAAGCGCATATCCAACTTCAGAAATTGCCCATTGGAAGGAAGTTGAGACTGAGCCGAAGCTGAATGACAATTGAATTTGGCTGCTTTGCACGGCTGCGAATTGGCACTCAATTTGGTAGAGGCTATTACTCATCGATAGCGTCGTGGAGAAGACAGAAGCACCGTTGGCAAGGATCGTGAAAGGCGCATTTGTCGCCGTTCCAATAATGTGGAGCGTGAATCTATAAGCAACGGCTTGAGTGTTCTTCAGAGTCATGAATGACGTCGTCAGGGTGCTTGTATGCGAAAGACCGCCGAGAACTTGGATGTTATTGATGTAGAACAGGGTCAAAGTGCTGTCTGAGCACTTGTAGTTCTGGTAGCCGTAGTTGCTGCCAACGAGTTCAAGAACGACCAAGTTCTGAGAGTAGAAGGTCATTAACTGCGAAATTTGCGATGTCTGGAGAACTTGCTGATTCACAGGAACAAGACCATACGAAGCGATCACAGAAGAGGTGGTGAAGGTAAGTGTGACTCCGTTCACCGAAATGATGTCGACGAGGTTACTGAAGAGACCGTTTTTCACGTAAGTCAACCATGTAGGCTGGGTTTCAACTCCAGGGAAGCTGCCGAGGTAGTAGCTGTTAAGGAGGACCGTGAAGAAACTAGTGGTGACTTTACTGAAGCCTCCAGTGGCAGTGTTGTAGATATGTCCAACTGGAGCGTTGCTATATGCGTAGGCGACCTCCGAAATTGCCCATTGAAGAGAGGAGTATTGGGTTGCATGGAGGCTCGATTGTGAGATCGAGAACGCGAACAGGATTTGGCTCTGAGTCGATTCAATAGGGAACTGAACCTCGATGTGCTGGAACTCATTCGAACCGGTGAGATGGACGGTTAGCACGTTAATATCGTTGGCGGTGATTTCGAAAGGCACGTTCACCCAATTTCCGCTCATGAGCAATGTGAATCTGAAAGCGACTGATTGGGAGCTTAACCATGAAGAGAGTGGAGGTCTTATGGTCGTTGTGAGGACATTGTCATATGAGTACATACCGAGTACGGTTCGTCCATGGAATTGAGTGATGCCGTGCTGGCAGCCACAGGAGAAGGAGCTAAAATCGAAGTTTTGCCCAACAAGCAGCAGTGTGGTGTGAATGAGTCCTGTCAAGCTCTGAGAAACGGATTGAGCAGTCATAGCGGTAGTTGACAGTTGGATCGCATTGCTGTTCACCATGATGATATCAAGTTCGCTGCTGAAAATGCCGAGTTGAGTCTTCTGGAGCCAGATTGGTTGTTGCGAGTATCCAGGGAAGCCAGAGACGTAGATTGTGTTCAACAACTGAGTGAAGTAGCTGTTCAAGAGCACGGAAGTACCACCAGTCTGAACATTGTAGATCTGGCCGACCGGGGCGTTGCTGTAGACGATAGCGACGTCGCTGATAGCGTATTGAAGGAGAGAGGTTCTGTCCTGCAAACCGAAGGCGAGTACGATTTTTTGGCTTGCGCCTGCCGCGAACTGCATTTCTAAATCGACGTATTGGTTGGCGCCGTTAATCACCGTGCTGAGAAGGAAAGCATCGTTAGAATTGACTCCGAAGGCTACATTGTTCCAGACGCCATAGATATGAAGTCTCAACCTGAACGCAATACTTTGGGTGCTAGCAACAGTGTTCAGAGTCGTCGAGATGACGCTATCAGCAGAGAAGACACCATAGACTGGATACCCATTGAAATAGGTGATGCCAACGGTCTTTGTGTTGCAAGTGAAGCTGCTGTAGTCGAAATTCGAGCCGATCAGAAACAATCGAACCGGCATTAACGTCGTTAGAGTGGATAGCGAGGTAGCAGCTTTGGAAATAGTGATAGCAGCTCTATTCACTACGATGATATCTCTATCTGCTTCGAAGAGGCCGAGAGCCACTTTATTCAACCAGACTGGTTGGATCGCGCAATCTGGGAACTGCTGGTTGAAGATCGTGGTGAGCAAGAGTGTGAAGAAGCTTCCAGAGACGCTCGTAAACGACTTTGAGGCCACGTTGTAGATCTGTCCGACTTTGCCGTTGCTATAGACGACAGCGCAATCGCTAATAGCCCATTTCAGTCCAGAATATTGCTGGAGGGCAACAGAAGAGGACCCGAGGGAAATACCGAATGCCATGGTCTGCTGAAGGGTTGAACCAAGGGCGAAGTGGAGTTCAATGTCATGATATGAGTTCGTTCCAGTGATCATTGTTTTGAAGATGCTGGTTCCACCAACCGTGAATCCGAAAGGAACGTTAACCCAAACACCTGACGTGTGGAGTCTGAGTCTGAACACGCAGGATTGAGTGCTAGAAATTGAGCTGAGGGTGGTGGAGATCACGCTTGAGCTCGTGAAAAGGCCAAACACTGGGAAACTATTCAAGTAAGTGATTCCCGCTGAGCCTATCCCTTTGAAAGAAGAGTAATCGAACTGTGTGCCGATGAGGAAGAGTTTGAAGCTGATAGCGTTAGCGATACTCGAAGCTGTCACTCCTTGGGCGTAAGCATTGCTGCCTCCGAGGATGTTGGTGTAGATAAGGTTCTGCTGTCCCGAGGTGAGGGAAATAACGGTGCCCTTCACAGCAATGATATCGAAAGTTTGCGTGAATACTCCTTGGACGACCTTGCTGAGCCAGGCAGGTTGAGTTGGGTAATCAGGGAACTGTTTATCGAAGTTCGTGTTTAGCAAGGTAGTGAAGAAGCTGGTTGATATGGTAATGTACGAGCTTGAAGACTTCTGGTAGAGTTGTCCACAAGGAGCGTTACTGAGAGCAAAAGCAAAGTCGCTAACTGCCCAGGAGAACGCACCTGACGTTAAGAACGCTGAGCCCTGACCTGCGGAGATACCAAAGCTGAGATTTATTGTCTGGAGACTAGTCACAGCGAATTGCACTTCGATATCTCGGAAGGTGTTCGTGCCAGTGAGCATCGTCGAGAGGATCGTGATTCCGCTGGATTGGAACGCAAAAGGCACGTTCGTCCACGACCCGAGTAGATACAACCTGATTCTCAACGCGGCTGATTGAGTGTTCGACAGCGCGGTGAACTGGCGAGAAATGATAGCTGGACCTGAGAATGGACCAAGCACTTGAAGGCCATTGAAGTAGGTGACTCCTGCCTTGCAGCTTTCAAATCTGAAGCTGGAGTATTCGAAGTTGGATCCGACGAAAAAGAGCGAAAACACGCCTGCTTGGTTGGAAATTTGTCCGCTTCCACCACCAGTCACTGGATTCTGGTGGACAACGAGATGATCTGGGTTTGAGCTACCGTCAGCCCACACGGGAACGTCACCGTGGCCACTACCAGAGCCTAGCTGTTTGAATATGCCGCCTCCGACGTATTTGCAGTCTCCTGTGGAAGGATCACCGATGTGCTCGACTGGACAGTTGCTGAAGTGGTAGCCAATGTCAGAAATAGACCAGCTTAGAGAATCTATCCCTTCAGTGTCGCAAGCGAACAAGAGGTTGAAAGCATCTTCGCCCATAGGAATTTGAACTTCAACGTCCTTGAAGAAATTGGAGCCTCTGAACTCGTTTTGGAAAACCGTCTTTTCATTCGTGTTCACCCAGCATGGCTGTCCTTTCCAATCGCCGATGAGGTAGATCCTGAACCTGAGAGCAACGGACTTAATTGCGGTGGAGAAAGAGCTGACGGAGACCGTTCGAGTGACTCTGGTGTCTCCACCCAGCATTCCAAGCGGATGATCGTAAGGAGAGTCCTTCCTGGTGCCCTCCACTTGGTAATTGTCAACTCCATTGCGGCTTTTTCCGAGTTCGTACATGGTGTTCTTGTTGGCCAGGCTTCTATCAGACAAGCTGCTGTCTGAGGCGCTCAAATCATCAGAAGCCATTGAGGAATCGCTTCGTAAAGGCTGTTGGCGTTGTGGGTCCGGAGGACCTTGACGCGGGATTCTATTCTGAACTGCCTCAATGGTAGACACACCTATGTGTTACAAAAGTTAAAGTTAATCAAAGGGAAATTTGTGTTGTAGTTGTACTGAGGAGCAGAATTAATAAAGCAAATGCAGAGAGGGATGTCTTCATGTTTTGTTATCTATCTATACACAGAGGTATCTTTGATAATAAAAAAAATGCAATTTTGAAAAGAGAGTTGTATTATAATTTTCCGGCTTGTCCTACTTATACTGCCTCGCCTCTGAAACGGGCCTTTTATTCAAACAGTTATCAGCAGGGACGCTGAATTAATTTCTAGATTAAGGAAAAAATAAGATTTGTTTTCAGTTAATGAGAACTATGATCCAAAGATCGTTTAACGAATAGCCACATTAAAGAAATTTTAAAATCCAGCAAACGAGATGGTTATTCGAATTTTAATTTTTGTGAAAAAGTAACGTACTTCAATACTGATATCTCAGTTTTGAATCAAGCTAATTTTTTTCTCGAAAATTGAACTTTCGAAAACAATCGAAATATATTATTTCTGTTCACTCCTGGTAGTAAGTAGAATTATTCGGATCCAATATCCTTGACATGAAAAATACTGAATAATCAGTAAATTTATTATAGTGGCGGAGGGACGATGGAGAAAAATTGTTGCTGGAGCTCCAGAGAGTAATTGCGAACCCTGTCGTTTCTTGATAAAAATATTTTTAAATCGCAGTGCTAGTCATGATGAGCTCGGATTCCTGTGGACGGTCTTCCAAGAGTCAAGAAAGATGGCTCAGGCAACTCACATTAAAGAGAAAAGTTTTGAACATAGATAAATCGAAAAGTACCTCTGTTAAAAATTAAGTAGTCTCGGAATACTGAATGTTACTCACTCAGCGTTACTTTTGACCATGTTGGGATGAAATGAGCTAGGTTCATACTTTCATACTTGCTAAAGGACGCAAGGTGATGAGGAGAGGAGCAGTGTACTATGTGAGATCTGTTTTTTTCAGAAATTGCCGAATTTTCGAAAATTTTGCAAGGCTAGTCAGTTTTCTGGCTAAGAACTCCGGGAAAATGATTTTAGGGTGCTTTATTAACGAGAAATCCCCTTCTTTGACGAGCAATTAAAGGCAACGTGAGAAATGTGAGAATTTTGTCATCAATTCAAATTTTTCAGTTTATTAGGTACCTAAATGCTCTAGTTAGAGTTAGTATTAAATATTTTGTGAATTAGAGGGATGCCCGTCCATAGTTCTATTGCCTCCTTGAAATGTACTGTTGAAGATTAGGTTCATTTTTATCTTTGACTTTTAGCGAATGGTTTAAAGCAGATTCACTTATTTATTCGAATGAGCAAATACATTCAAATTACAAAGATAATGGATGCTTAACAGTCTAGCAGAGTCTAAAAAAAAGGCTCTCTTGGTTCGGAGCTGAATCTGAACGCTATGGTTTATATGTTTTGTGGGAGAAATTATTGAGAGATTTAGCGTTTAGCAAATAAATATTTGATAGTATAACAGCTAGTGAATATCTTTATGTGACAGTTTAGAGAATAGACCCATTCATGCATTATAAATCCCATTCTCATCGGTCCTTTCTCAGTGATATAATTCTTATTTGATTTTTTCATGTCGGCTGACTGTCTGGAGATGTTTTGTGAACATTTGGTGTTCTTAGGAACTTTTTACATTGAAAAGCAGTACTTTAAATTACTTCTTTAGAAATTTCTACCTCTGATTCAGTGTTACTGAATACGAAGGAATTTTTTATTTTTTACTGTTTCAGTTTTGCGCGCACAACAATTAATAGGTAGACTGTTGACTAGACAACTCCTTCTCATTAAGCTTTCCGCTCTTCTTCTCAGCAAAGAGAAGGTTAAGATCACAAAAAAATATTCTATACCCATAGCGTTCTGAATTTATCGAACAGAGTATCTTATTTCGTCTCTTGATAGAGACGTATTAGAATGAACATTAGCTATTGAAGAAGTAAGATAAAGTTGATGATTTTCGCAGCCTACTCTCAGAATGACCACGATAGTTTCGGATGGCTCTGACCATAGTCCCTTAGAGAGGGCCAGCAAGTCTACTGAAAATTCTTCAATCGTTTTCGATTTTTTCTCTTGAGTTTATCTAAAACGATTCAGAGTTTTTCCTTGCCTTAAGCAGAGTTTCGCCAACAAAGAAGTCGCCTCTCATCGATTTTGAAATTGAAAATATTGATTTGGTCTGCAAAGTTTATAGAAACCGTGAGAATAGATGCCTATATGACGATTATTTGAGATAGTTTGTTGCCAAAATCTACGAGATATCGTAACAATTGTTAGTGATGAAAAAAGCTTTCATAATTTGTTCATGACTTCCATTGTAATTCTCGCACAGACATTGATTCATAAGGTTAAACCACATCTTCTGTATTATTTTTCAATAGCAGCAAAGCATATTGGGTAGTGAAACAAAAGTTTTATTTTTGCATCAACTTCATGCGACACATATTTGGTTTGAAAGCTTTAAGTCGAGCCGAAACCCAAAAACAAGTAAAATTTGTGATTTTTTATTCCAGCACCGCCTTTGTCGCGAAGAGGTATTGAATCGAAATAACAAATAAAAAGATGGTGGACAAGAGACACAAAACCACTTTTTCTACCTACTAATTTAGTTTTTCCAACTTCCTCGAATTATATCGCAGTGGCTAAGACTATTTTGTCATTTTAAAAGACTCAATAAATAGTATATCGGCAACTTCTAACTCTAACAGCTAACCAAAGAGCTAAAGTCTTCATCTATCCTTCCTTTAGAATTAAGACCTCACTACTTATGTAAAATCGTTTAATTCTTACTCAAACATCGGATTCTCCATAAAAAGTGTAACTTCCTCCTATTTCAAAGAATTGGAGCCCATTATGCCCGCCACCAAAGAAAAAAATCGGCAAAGTTTTAGAAAAAAATTTGACGGCCTCTGAACAACACACAGCTTTCCAACAGCATAGGTTGCGAGTTCAGCAATTTGTGATAAGTAGTAGCCATAAAATTCCGAATAAACAAAAAGAAATAAGCTTCTTTAAATTAGCTCCAAATAAAATGTTTAATTCTTCCTCAGCGAGCCTTTTTTCAGGATTCAGCCCCTCACATAAGCGCTCGCATCCTCTCACACAAGCTGCAACCAGCGGAGTCAGTCTAATTATTAACCACAATGTGAATAACCTCAACTACCTAGAAAGACAACATTATCATTCAACGATTATCAACCACCGTTGCAAACGCAGCCCCATCATTCCTCAATCAAATGAGGTTTTAACCTCTACCCTTCGGTTTAACTAACGTATAGCGAATAGGTTAAAAATAAACAAAGAAAAGTACAAACTTGAAGATGGAAGACTGACAAAAATCCTTTTTGATCGAGTTCAGGTGTCAGACTTTGTCAGTTTTATCCTGGCTCTGTTGAGCGTCTCGCTGACCATCGTACAGGTAATCATTATCAAGCGAGAAGTTTTTTCTTATCGTCCAAATAACTACAGTATGAATTCGAATACGCTGAGGACGAAGAATACTCGTCAAATGTGTTGCTATACCTGATTTTTTTCTCAAGCATCTTATTAAGTATAATTCTCTAAGCGCTTATCTCATCTATGACACCTGCTTGTAAAGGCTTGGCAACGGGCGTCCGTCATTATTTCAACTATCAATATCTTAAAGCGCGGAGATTGGCCTCTAAAAGGAGATCGCTGTTCAAATTCAAATTTATTGCACCAATTGTCTCTGAAATTTGCTTTGCAATGGTCATCCCTTATCCATGGACTCGAGGTACGCTATTAAAATGAGGAATTTTAAATAATATGTTATTTCCTATAGGAGAAATCGTGGAGGCTTACTCTTTGTATGACAACCGAAAATACTATTATCATCAAAACGAGATCCTGACTCTGTTTTCATTGCTACGCATCGCGATTGTTTTGCGAATTTTCTGGCTGCATTCCTATTGGTCCAGTAATCGAGCGCAGAGACTTTGGTTCGCCTTCTTATACCAACAATTATGGCTGACTGTTGTATTTTTCGTTTAGCAATATGGCTTCGTTGGAGGGAGGAATGCTCTTTACATTGAAATGCGCAATGAGAACGAACCCTCTCTCGTTAATCTTCTCTGTTCTTGTCTCGGGCATCCCAACTTTCGGGTACATGCTTTATATTGCTGAGAGACCGATCACTCGAGGGATAACAGATGTGGAATCCTATTCTTACCCGAACTCCATGTGGAATATGATAATTACGATCTCTTCAGGTGAAATTTTCTGAATCTCAAATGAAATCATTAACATATCATCGTATATGTATTAGTGGGTTTTGGTGATCTTGCTCCTCAAACTCTTTTGGGAAGAATCATAGTATTTTTCGTGTGTATATGGGGAACGATTGTAACCTCCCTGATGGTTGTGGCGGTGGAAAATCTGTTTCATCTTACCTTTCCTGAAGAGAAAGTAAGGACAATTTAGAAGAAGCTGTATTATCATTATCCTTCTCATAAACAGATGTTCGGTCTATTAGATCGCCTTCGCTTAAAAGATATCATGAAAGCAGAGGCTGCGAGCATGATGGCAAACCTTTTCCGTGGGAAGAAGGTCTCGAACAGCACTGGGCGAGTTTCTCATTATCATGTGAATCAAGTCAAAGAACATTTGAAAAATTTCCAAAAAGCGAGGGAGTACAAGTCAAATAGTTAGTTCATATTTAATGAGGTTATTTGGATAGCATGTATCAAAATTGTACCACCTCTGGAAAGGGTTTTGAAGACATGGAGAGGTATATCGAATTCCTTCGAGAGCAAGTGCAGGAACTCCGCAGTGATTTAAAATACCTTGTGTCTTCAATGAATGGCGTTTTGGACTCTGCGAAAAGAACTAAAACAGAGTCGAGATCCGAGAAGAATTCATTTATGGGAGCGATTATTGCTGAGCAAGCGAACGAGACGAAAAGAGAGCCGGCTTTGCAACGAGAAACTCCAGAGACCAAGTATGTTTCACAGAATTCAGTGCAGAATGGTAGTAGAAATTTTGTTGACTATGGCATCTTAATTCGGTAATTAGAAGAAACAGGTGGAAAAGGAGGAGAAAAAGAGAAAAAATTCAAAGTCCTTGCTAAGCAAACTTCACTTGAGAAAGGCACTGGTGAGGAAAATGGGCAACAGGAACATAGCAGGCAGAGTGAGTCGGATGTCCACGGAGGTCAATCTGGGGTAAATTTCTATCAATACTGGGCTGCCGTCAATTTTTTATTTTGTAATGTTGTCAGGTTGAACAAGATGCAAAATCTGAAATTTCATTAGAAAAAAAGACCACAGTGCATATTGGTAACAATAATTTGCTGTGAATAAAGTTATTGATTATTTTACAGCCTGGAAAGGACAAGCTTTCTCAAGACGCAGCACGATGACTGATAAAGAGAAACGCTCTTCTAACAACGAGAAAGGAAATCTTGAGGTAGAAAACTTTTGATTCGTCAAAAACTAACCTATTCTATGAATTTTTGCATATTCTTAAATATAACTCCTTTCGCATGAGTGATTCTCATCTCTATTTTCCATTTGCATTAAAACTAGTTGCTGGCTTGCTAGTTCAGCATTTAGTGCTTCAAATGTTTTTAAAATTTTTCGTTTAAACATGTTTTTTCTCACAGTAAACTCAATTTATACACATTTGTTATACTATTGGCACGACATTGTGAACCCAATAAAACGCTTAGAAAGCAGATTTATTTATGGTAGCTGTCAGTATGAAGGAAAATTATAAATTGACTAAAACTTTTCTGACAGAAACCTAAAACAACAATGCATCATGCCTCATGAATAAGCAAGAATTACTCACTAAAAGCTTGCTTAGTGAATTTAAATACAGTTAACTGAACTCTAAGGGAAAAAAATGCATCAAATTACTAATAATGCAACGGCCTTGCAAAAATCAGACCTTGTTTTATATCCAGCATTATCGACTTGGCCTGACAACAATGCTGGGGCAAAACGGCAACTTTTTCTCCTTCAATGATACATTCCTCTTCGTCACATCTAGCATTACTCATGGGAAACCCTCGAATTATCTTCCCCTGAGAACAATCATCGTCCACGTAAAACAACGTCTTGCATTTTTTGGAGTAGTAGCTTGAATTCTTCATTTTATTTATTACGGACGTTTTTAGAATAATCCCCTTTGAGCAGTATCTCATCAAATGGAAATTTTCTCTGCCCCTATTCGTCAGTTGCGCAAGAACGATCGCCCCTTCAACCGTGTCCCAGCCAAGCACTCGACATGGCATTTTTAAAAAACAGTTGTTGAAGACGCGACTTCCGGTAACTCCTTGAGCGTCGATGTTGAAGAGGCTTAATGATGTAGTTCCAAGCACAAGAAGCAACTTCTCCGTGGAATCGTAATAAATGTTACGGATTTGGTCAGAGTCAGTTTTATGGATGATCCTTGGCATATCTTTGCAAGTGGGGATCAGCCCAATGCACGTTCCGAATGAAACGACGATACAACAGAGGCTCGGGATATATTCAAGGTCAATGGACTTTTTTATTTGAGTTATGCCCTCATTGATGCCCAAACAGCAGCACAGCTCTTGTAGATGATACGTTTTCCTAGTAACTAAGGCAAGTTCCTTGATCAACCTTATCTCCATAGAACCTTCATGATAGAATAGGATTGAGCTAGTCGCTTTGTTGGTTTTAAGCACAAGTTTCCTGGTGTCTGTGTTGTCTTCGACGTAAACGCGAGTCTTTTTGATCGCCTTGAGGCCTTTGAGACTGATGAGTTTGATCTGAATGGCTGCATTGCAAATTTTGTTAATGAGGATGATATAGTTATGCTTGCTGCCCGGAAATAGCATGAGGTCGGTGAGTTTTTCAGCGTCCTTGATCGCTGGAGCCTTGCAGTATTTGTCCCGAGTTTTGCCTGTGAGGTAAAACGGAGCGTTGTCGAATTTGGAGCAAGTAGAAGGAATTTCCATCGAAAGTAGGCGTTCTTCGGAAAGAAAAAATTTTACGGAATGCCCGTATAAAAAAATAAATTAATCACGTTTGGACTTCCGAATCACTTCCCGGGTGTTTGCAGGTGCTCTTGAATCATTTTTTTGAACAATTTTAAAATCTCGAAATAGCAGTATACTCTTGTTGTTCAAGAGATAGGCCTCCTGTAATACTTTTGACAGTTTGGAGGTGAGGGATTGCGATCGAAAAGTGCTGATTTCGATTTTTGACTAAAATGCATAAAGGGCAGATCTAACGCACATCATTGTGGTTGAGACTAAAACTAGATGTGTTCAGTTATTTTGCTGTTTGTTGAGGCGATTAGAGGGATTTTAATCAATAACAATTGTGTTCTATGAGTTCAATATAAATATGGTGGATCAATAAGTAGGTGTTATGCATGTGTTAATAGAGGAAATAGGGGATAAGATCTTGATTTCAAGAAAGAAAGAAAAAATAAATATGAAGGCTAATAGAGAGGGTTATAGAGAGAGATGCATAAAATTGCATTTCATGAATCAGGGGATACCAGTTGTTAACTATGAGTGTTGCAGTTTTCCCTATTCGTGAGGGGATGATGAATTGGTTCACGAGTCACACATCCCACTAGCTTGCAATTCATCGAACCTATTTAGGCTTTTCGAGGACCAATTTTGTAGAAACATAATTTCAAGAATCGGGAGTCACCTTAATAAAAATACTTTTTTATGGCCTGGATTTAAGGGTGTTTTTACACTAATTTAGATTCTCTACCTATTTATTAAAAACGGTAAATCAGTTAGTTGCCGTCTTGAGGAATTCAAAGAAACAACCGTCGAGTAGAAAGAAACCACTACCTCGGCAAGCATCAGCGCCAGAGAAGAGCCGATTAGCTTTTATTGAGTTTTGTAGTTTTGATTATTCAGACCCCATTTCCACTCGATATTGGAAAGAGTTAGACGTTTAATAAGCAAAAAATGCATAATTTACTTGCAGGAAATGGCGAGGATCAAAAGAAGAGTACTATGACTCCTTAATTATGTGATTAAAGTAATTCCAAGTCAAGGAACGAAAAATATTTGTTCCGCAAGGAAGGCAGCAAACTCTTGCAGCCTGATACGTCAATCGGAATGTATGACATCAATTTCAATTGTACTCGAAAAAAATTCAAATTGAAAGATATAACTAGTGGGTTCAATAATAGAGAGAGCATTTTTGCTTAGAAGTATTCAAATTAGTAAAATATGAATCGAATACGGGGTGTTTTGAAGGCAAAGATATTCAAATTCAAACATCTATTTGTAAATAAATACCTATTATCCCGATACTATCACACCTCAATTTAAATTGTTAAAGAAACGCCAAGCGTCTTCGGCCTCGTATACAATATTGTACAATCGCTAGTGTAAAAAGATCTGCAAATGGAGCTGAGTACTCACAGTCATTAATTGTCGAGAAGTTGTTTGTCGAAATTTGCGGTGTCGGTTGTTTCAGATGCAACCTTTGAATATCCTATATTGTCTAAAAACTTCACTCGCTGCTCAACATTATCCTCTCCTTTGTATCTGCTGAGAATCAATTTTCCGAGCTCTCCCGTTGGGCCCAAAATAAGCTGATCTTCTTCCTCTATCCAGAGCAAGTTTACTTCACCATTCAAATACTTATTAACGTTATCCATGTCCATTGAACAAAAATAAAATATCTCTCTCAATTGATCTTTATTTGGAGAAAATACCCATCTGATTCATTGAAAATCTCAGCAGTCCCAGTTTTATTTTCCATGGTTCCCTTTTCAATACTTTCTTTTGACACATTAATTCGTCAACCTCCAACATTGCTCTGTAGCCCTTTCGTTTTGTGAGGTCACTCTGATGAATACTATCAGTAGTTTTCGTACAAGAACAATTCGGACAGTGTTTTTGATCCATATTGAAATTTGCTCTCCTTGCGAATTCATTCATAAATTCCTGCTCCTCCACTGATATCTCTGCTTCTTTCTCATTAAACGCACCATTCCTCATCAAGTGGTCATTGATATTCATCTGAGCTCCTATTGAATAATTATCTTGAGTAGATTTCGACATTATTGAAGTTTTTTCATGAGATTCTGCATTATTATTTAACAACCTTTCAAATTCCTTCATGCTCTTTTTTTGAAGAGATTCGCTATGAGGATGCAGCTCGAGACATCTGGATGGTTTTTTCTCTTCAGATATTAAGAGGTAGCAATTTTTGCGTTTTCTGCATGGAATGAAATCCACTGAGCTCTTCATACTTTCCCCTGCGATGTCGATATCTCCATTAGGAATACCAGTTACTACGTGTTTTTCCATTCAATAAAATCTTTTTCCGTATAACGTCGGAGATGATTACGATATCGGTCTCTCAGAGAATCCACAGTGCGTGTTTTTTTTAACAAAAAATCAAATTCGATTGCTCTTTGCCAAAAGCGTCGCGAGATGTGTCCTTCTTTTGGTTTGGAGCGTATATATTTCAATATTTCCAAATCATCGCTCGCGGAATATCTCATTGGCTTTCTTGTCGATACTTTAGGGATCTTTTCGGAGTCTTCGTCCTCGGGATAGGATTCTAAGTCATGCTTGTTGTCTGCTGAACACATTAGAAAGCTATCTTCTATGTTGAAGTCCATAGTAGAGCGACTTGCGAATAATCTAAATTTTATCTCATATTCACGTTTTCGCTAGATAGCGAGCGATTTTGTAATTTTGTCAAGTTATAGGAAGCTTATGCATAATCTTTTCTCAAAAGAAATTCAACCATTTTACTTATTTTCATAATGACAAAGAAACGTCCTAAATCAAGAGTGATTAGATGAATTGAAAACTTTGGGTTTATAGGCATTATTTTGAAAAAGAAAAGAGTCACGAGCCTCAAAATCTAAGTAGAGTCAATTAAATCTTTGAATATTTCTTAAGACTGTCGGGTAGCTAACGTTGTATTGTTAAAAAGTGTGCGGATAATCATAGTAGATATAAAATTTTTTTCAATAATAACATGTACAACTGCTGTACTAATAGCATGATAGCTCTTCATGAAAAAGAAGCATGTTTTGACTCAATTGACTCTTGCTTGTTGCTAGTTTGGTAGGTTTGAAATATCTTAAGCATCTGGTATTTTCATATTAGTTGTGACTAGTTGGAAAAATGAATTCATTCATCAAACTGTGTTCATTACTTTTCAAACAAGAAAGAAGATATCGCTCAAATTCAGCTGTAATTCTGTCTTGAAAAAAGGTCATGATTACTTTTGGAATATCAAAGGAACAAACGAGAGAAGTGCGAGAGGAGAGAGATAGATCTGATAAAAGAAAACTTCAAGCTCTCTCAAGTTGAGGCACCTTCAGCACCAAGGATTATATGCTACGTAGTTGCATATTGCACTTATTAATTATTTCTATCAGAACTGCGAAATCTTTTACATTAAATTTATATAAAATCATCCAATCAGCACAATATCAGAGAAATGCCAACACTCACACTCGAGGAGGTCGAGAAGTTGCAAAAGAAAACCGAGAATATCAGAAATTTGTCTATTATTAGCTCGAAGGGCCAAGGACGTTCTGCATTATTCGATGGGATGATTAGTGATGGAGGGATAATCATACATTCACAATCATATTATGTGGACACCCGTGTAGACTCAGCAGATAGAACCTTTACAGTGAGATCCGGAAATTATTTGCTCTACCATGAAAACGAAAGTGATATACCCGGAGAAAAAACACCCTTCTTGATCGATGTTTTGAAATCACCAACAAATCCTCGAGATCAGTTTGGATTCATTTCAACCCTTCGTATTGTAGATGGAGCGCTATTCGTGATTAGTTCCGTCAATCCAGATTACACTGACATCGAAAGGAAATTAATACCAACTCTCCAAGAGAAAGTCAAACCAGCATTGGTCATCACTAAACTGAACGAACAGATTTTAGAGCTGAAACTCGGAGCTGAAGATATCTACCAGAACTGCGTTCGAATTATTGAGAGCTTCAATGCGACGATTTCACTTTATAAACCTGCTGACATGGACGACCTTGAAGTTCATCCGAGCAAAGGCAATGTAGCGTTTGGAGCTGCACAACATAGGTGGGCATTTACTCTCACAACTTTCGCAAGGATCTATGCGAAAAAATTTCATATTGATGAATCTAAATTAATGGAAAAACTCTGGGGTGAGAACTATTATGACCCGAAATCACGCAAATGGGTGACAAGCGCTACAGCAATAGAGGGCGAGACTTTGAAAAGAGGTTTCTGTACTTTTATTATGGATCCTATTATTAAAGTATATAATACAATTTTGTCTGGTGATAGTCAGCAACTTGATAAGATGTGTATTGCTTTGGGTATAACTCTTACCTCCGACGAGAAAGAACACACCGGAAAATTTCTTTTGAAAACTGTGATGTCAAAATGGATGAATTTGGCTGATAATTTGCTCGAATTGATTGTTTTGCATCTACCATCTCCGATCACTGCGCAAAAATACAGGTTTAAGTCTCTTTATCAGGGGCCAGAAACTGACGAAGTGGCTTGTGGCATCAGAGATTGCAATCCCAAGGCTCCTCTCATAATGTATATTGCTAAGATGGTGGAAACCTCTGAAAGAGGGCGTTTCTATGCGGTAGGAAGAGTTTTCGGAGGAACGATTGAAGTAGGTAAAAAAGTAAATATCATGGGTCTCAATTATACTGCTGATAAAAAAGACGATTTTTTTATTAAACCTGTTCGAAGACTTTCAATATTAAATGGCTACCATACAGAAGCTCTAAATGGTAGTGTCCCTTGTGGGAATATTGTGGGAGTTGTTGGAATCGATCAATATCTGCTGAAAACAGGAACTATCAGCAGTTGTGGGAATGATTATCCACTGAATATTGTTAAATGCTCAACTACTCATACGATGAGTTTGACAGTTGAGCCAGCAGAGGTAACTAATTTACCGAGGCTGATCGATTGTCTTCGAAGACTCACAAAAGCAGATCCGTTGATATCAGCTGAAACTGATGACTTTGGTGAGCATTGTATAACAGGATGCGATGACTTTCATCTCGAAGCGGGCATAAAACGCCTCCAAACGGATTCCCGCATTGAAATCAAGGCTTCTCCTCCATTTGTTATCTATAAAGAAACTGTGTCAGCTCCATCAAGCAAGATTTGCATTGCCAGGTCACCAAACAAGCATAACAAAGTTTATGTTTCCGCAGAACCCCTCGACCCGAAAATTTGTGATTTGATCGAAGCAAGTAAAATGGGACCAAAGGACGTTCGTGAAGAGAGAGAGGCACTGCTCGTGGATACTTTTAACTGGGACTGCTTGGACGCAAAGAAAATATGGTCATTTGGCCCTGAAAACGCAGGACCTAATGTATTGGTGGATGCTTGCGAGGAAATCAAGTTTATGAATGAAATCAAAGATTCAATGATATCTGCCTTCCAGTGGGCAGCTAAAGAAGGTGCTCTTGCTGGGGAGAATCTAAGATCAGTGAGGATGAATATTGTAGATGTCAGCCTGCATTCAGATTCGATTCATCGAGGAGGTGGGCAGATGATTCCAACAGCAAGGAGAGCGTATTTGGCTGCACAACTAACAGCTGAACCAAAACTTTTAGAACCATTTTTCTTGGCCAAACTGACTGCTCCGAAAGAGATGAGTGGTGTCATTCGCAAGCGACTAGATGAAAAAAGGTGTGTGCTACTAGAAGAAGGCCCAGAATATCTCAGCTTCCTCGAAGATATGAAATTTTATCTGCCTGTGAGCGAGTTGAAAGGTATATTGTTAATTATCGTTTTGAAATCGTATCTTACATTCTCTTTTGGCTAGGATTAAATGAAGATCTGAAGCAAATAGACGAGGGTAAAATCTGTATGAACTATCTTTTTGACCATTGGAGGACGATTCCTGACAATCCTTTGCAAGTTGGTAGCCTCAGCAGCAAAGTTGTGGCCGAAATTAGAAAACGGAAAAAACTACAGGAAGAAATTCCTCTCGTCTACTATTTTGAGAATTCTTGATTATATAGCAATAAAATTCATTAAAATTTGAAAAGATGATGCATTTTTCTAAATCCAATTCATTTCTTGGGTTTATCAAAGTCATAAAATAATACCTGAGAAAAATCGCAGGTAACAATTGATTTTACTTTTCAGTAAGTCAGAATATGAAAACTTTTAGATTCCAGGCTTTAGTGAAAACTTCACAATATTTAGTATGGTATATGCATTATTATTAAGTCCAGTATATTTGTAAATCCGGTTTGTCACATCTTACAAGTCTCTAACGATATGCGCTTAATCTGTTTACTTTAGAAGTAATAATTTCGAGTCAGTTGCTTTCTAGCACTGCAACAAAGCCTAGGCGTATTGTCTGCCATTATTTTAAGAAGTTGAAAGTATCACGCAAGCCAAAGACTGATAAAATGTTCCAGCAGTCTTGTTAACTGATAAAGTACTCTCGCAGGTGTAACTAACTGAATCAATGAATTTCCTCTCAGCGGAAGGGTGAGCTGAATAATAATAAAATTGGTCGATTTATCGTGTAATCTAAAGCAAGACACATTTAATCGTTTATAAAAGAGAGTTGAGTCACTGATAAAGCTTGATTGTTTTGAGAATTTTTTTTTTATTTACATGCCGATGATAAAATGTAATGACGCAGAGAGAGAGAGTTAAATTTTAATGTAGACTACGATTAGGAGATTTTTACTGAAGACGTGCTTTACAAAGCCTGCGAATAAGCCGAAATCGTTCCAATGTAATGTGTTCGTTGAGTATAGAGGTTCTCTCGTCAATAATGCACCCTTCCCCTATCGATACGATATCAGCCATTATCTAGCTCCACGCGCCCTTGCCTATGATCTACTTTGGGCATCGAAAGTAGCTGCCGACGTTATGTCCCGAGGATCCTCGAGCCATAAAATTCAGTCAAGGTTTAGATCGACAAGCGTATTTAAGCTGAAGCAAAACCCAGTTGTCCCCATGAAAAAATTCCATTTTTGAAACTTGAGGGAGTATTATCGGATAACCGATGTTAAAGGAACGATTTAATGATTAATAAGACAAGCCGAGATCAAATCATCTATCAGATGAGTTTTGTTGTGTCATGATCTTAATCAAGATCCCATGAGCTCTTCGATGACCAGACATTTCAGCAAATCTCCTCCAGTCCCTTTAGCATCCTTTTCCTCCAAATAAAATCCAATCTGTAGTCTCCTCATTATAACTGAGGAAGCCTTTTCTCTCTCAACAA
>ENA-UOTZ01000856-UOTZ01000856.1-compost-metagenome-genome-assembly--contig:-NODE-856-length-24138-cov-5.635676_pt1 | contig 24138 bp, 16 predicted proteins | sample MGYA00238144_ERZ746983 | MGnify/ENA primary metagenome ERZ746983 (study PRJEB28759, sample SAMN06268863) | compost metagenome | isolation source: single cell | place: USA: California, Emeryville, Joint... | reverse complement strand
TTTCGTGGCAGTCTTTGCAGTAAATCCCGTCAACGAAGAAACTGTCGACATTATCACAAGCAAGACAAGTCCTGTTTCCTACGTAGTAGTGGGGGTACTCATGAGCTGGGCTGCTAAAAGGATAGCACGTTAGGCAGTCCGTAGCCTCAGTTCCATCACAAGTCTTGCACGTGTTGTGGCAAAGCTTGCAATAGGGCGAACTTTGGAAATATCCATCTTCAAGACATGGTATACAACTGCCGTTATTATCGAAAAGATACCTGTAGTCGTAGCATGCAGTACAGTTGGTTGCATGCGTGTCATTACACCTTCGACAGGAATTATCGCAAAGCTTACAATACGTATCTTCTCTGAAATAGCCGTCATAATCGCACTCTACACAACTATGATTTGTCTCAAGAAGATATTTATCTGAATAACACTCTGTACAATTCTCGTCAGTAATGTCTGTACAATGCTTGCAGCTTGAATCGCATTTCACACATGTTGTTTCCACGGGAGAGTAGCCATCTTCGTTACAAACCGTACAGGAGCTGTTAGCGAGAACGAGCCACCTGTTCTCATGGCAAGCGGTACACGACGTATTAGTGTTATTTGTACATCGCCTACAGTCATTGTGGCATCTTTCGCAAGTTTTAGGGTCCGATTCATGATTGATATAATAATCGTCAACATCGCAAGTAACGCAAGTGTGATTCCACAGCACGAGATATTCGCCATCCTTACATGAGGTGCATTTTGCGGCTGTATCAATACAAGTTTTGCAATTGTCGTCGCAAAGATCGCAGTTGGCTCCATTGACGAAATATCCTTCCGCAGTACAGGGGTTACAGGTATTGTTACTCGTGATCAGATAAGAACTATTTTCTAAATAGCAGGCAGTACAGTTTGTTTCCTGAGTGTCAGAGCACCTTCTGCAGGTATCATGGCATTTAGTACAGTTATCACCCATTGGAGAGTATCCATCAGCACTGCAGTCAACACAACTGTGGTTCGTACTAAAATAATAGAAATAGGGTTTGCATGCTTGACACTCTGTTGCGGATGGCCCAGAGCACAATCTACAGGTTTCGTTACAAGGAGTACAATAGGTACCGTTGATAAAAAATTCATCGACGTTGCATTCGACACATGTTTTGTTTAAATCAACGAGGTATTTATAATCAAAACAACTGGTGCAATTACTTGCTGATCCAAAACAGGACTTGCAATTTGAACTGCAGTCCTCACAATATAATCCGTTAACGAACACACCGTCGATGTCACAAGGGTTGCAGCTATGGTTCGAATCTATAAGATATGTTAAGTCATAGCAAGCAGTACATCCTTTGTCTGTAGTATCTGAACAATGTTTGCAAGAAGAATGACATTTCACGCAGTCGGTTCCTATCGGGGAGTATCCATCCACAGTGCATTCCACACAGGTTTTATTACCAGGAACTTCGTTTATAAAGTAACGTTCACCTGTCTTGCAAGCTAGACAATCGGTACTGCTTGCTGATGAGCACCTTCTGCAAATAGAAGAACATTGTTTACAGTAAAGTCCATCCTGGAAGTAATCATCGACATTGCAAGTCATACAGGTTTGATTTGAACTCACAAAAAAATAACCAGATTTGCAGGTCTGGCATTTTGGCGGATGTGTGTCGCACGTCTGGCACGTTGAATCACAGAGACTGCAATTCCCTCCGTTTCTGTAGTAACCGGCTTGGACACATGAGGTGCAAGAAGTATTACTTGAAACAAAATAATTCGTGCCTGAGTAGCAAGATTCGCATTGACCAGCACCAACGCCTCTACATGAGGCACAGGATGTATCACATTTAATACATTTTCCACTAACGACTGAATATCCAATTTCGTTACAATAAACGCAGGAATGATTGTTCTCAAGGATATATTTACCTGGATCACAGCTTAGACAGTTCGTATTCAGAATTCCATTGCAAGTTAAGCAGTTGGTATGACAAGGAGTGCAATAAGGTGGATTCTGGAAAAACCTCTCTACGGTACAAGTGACACAAGTCGCAGAAGATTGATTAAGAAAGTTGCCCGAAGGGCACGTAAGGCAATTCGATGCGGAAGTCGCGCAAGTGGCGCAGTTACTGCTGCACTGAGTGCAGTTATTATTGGTGTTGACGAACCAACCAGCTTCTGTGCATGGGACGCAGCTGGTATTGCTCAAGAAGAAATAATTTGTTGGATTATAGCAAGACTGGCAACCAGTTGCACCATTATTTACGCATGTTTTGCAAGTAATATGGCATTTAATGCAGTCAGAACCGCTGATAGAAAACCCATCACCAGTGCAAGCTACACAAGAGTTGTCTAAAGTTAACAAATAGGTTGTTGGTGGGCACGTAAGACAGTCGGTTTGTAGTGGACCGTCGCAAGTGGCACAGGAGGGATGGCAGATGGTACAAGTCTTATCGGCTGCTGTATAGAAATAGTTGGAAATACATGAAAGGCAATTTGTGGGACCCAGACCTGAGCATGTTGCGCAGCCGGTGTAGCACGGTTCGCAAGTGTGAGTAGCTGCAACATAAACGCGTGTGTTATCCAAGCAAGATAGACAATCATTAGAAGTTCCACCCTGGCAAGTGGCACAAGGAGCAGTGCAAGGTGTACAGGTTCCTGCGTTGACATAATAGGCATTGCTGATACAGGATTGGCAGTTACCATTGCCTGCGGTAGTACATGTTGCACAAGGACTATCGCATGGAATACAGGTATAAGCGATAGCATTGTAGTAACGATCTGCATTACATGATAAGCAATTAGTAGCTGTTCCGACGCAAGTGGCGCAAGACGAATCACAAGGGTCACAAGTATTAGAGACAGTGTTCAGATAATATCCATTAAGACAGCTTAAACAAATCGAGGAACTGGAGCATGTAACACATGGAGAAGTACAAGGTGTACAGGTTCCCGCGTTGACATAATATGCAGTGCTAATGCAAGATAGGCAATTCCCATTGCCAGCAGCTGTACATGTTGCACAAGGACTAATGCATGGAGTACAGGTATGAGCGGTAGCATCATAGTAACTATCTGGGTAGCATGAATCGCAGTCAGTAGCTGTAGTTCCACTGCACGTGGCGCAGGAAGGGTCACACTGAGCGTTTGTAGAAGCAAAAAAGAAAACAATTAATGCAGTTTGAGCGAGCAGAGTTCTGAAAGTCAGACTCATTTTATTTGTTTGGTAAATTAATTTATATATAATAAAAAAAAAAGCCCGGCTTGAATATAATTCAGTTAATTTCGTCATCTAATGCACCCATATATTTATACTTTTAAAGTATATTTGATTCCAGTTTTGTAAATGTTAACGAAAAAATTAACAAATCTGGAAAATTCTTATGTGCATCTAGAGAAAGAGTCCTAAGGTGAATCAAGTGACATCATTGTAGAAAATTCAGCCGCATTACTAAATTGCTCATAGCAGTCTCTTGAAGAAAATATTTATTTATTTGGATCAAAAAACTCTGCTGATGCAACTAAATACTCTTCCATTTCTTTAAAAAAAAACAACCGTTCTCCGCATAGTTAGGAACTCCGTCATCAGCTTAATCATTTCACTTATTCTAGCAGCAATAAGGTTATTGGTAGTTTCACAGAGCTTTAAATAGTGTAATTTGCGCATTAACTCAGTTTAGAAGCCTTTAGTTCCTAGAGTGCAACCTGCAATTCGTTGAACTCGAAAAAGAGCCTCAGACGCACCTTTGTACCTCGGAATCTTGAGTTTACAATGAAATTAGATGAAGCAAAAAGTTCGCTATTAAATAATTAACTGAACGTATTCCTTTTTAACATTTTTTCAATGAAGTATTAATGTATTTTAAGTTGAGATTACGACGTCATGATTCAGTTTATTTTGGAAAAAAGAGTTGAGATTACGTGCTAATCAAACTTTTAATTTACATCCAAGATACGGTAATTCCAGAAGGAGACCTCAATCTAACCTTCGAAACAGTTGCTTCTAATCAGTCTTCATTCACGTCTATCTATATCTACTCACATAAGTTTAGAGTTTTCATTCGGTTATTCTGAACTTTTTAACAAATTTCAGTATCGATGGCTGACTCTAAATAACCGAATGCCGCTTTTTCCTTTCGATATAGAGACTTACAAATCATTTGCTTGAGGATCCCTGGCTTCCTAATAAAATGTAAATGATTCGAAAATGATTCAGAGTTGATGCTGAGAAAGTAATCATGGTAACAAAAAAATTCAATATGTTGCTTGATAACAGAATTATGAACCCATGTTTCATAGATAATCATATTCTAAAGATAATCAGACTGTCACCACTTCTTATTTAATACTTTGGATGCTATTATGATCATTTCTCCAATGTAAAATAAATCTACAACAATATAACGATATAACCCTCAGGCCAGTTACTTGGCGAGTTTATCAGGGACATGTTATCAATAAAAACCTTCCATAAAGAAGAGCAGGAGAACTTTTTAAGATCTTGGCTTTCGAATTTTGCTTTAAAATATTTTCAGAAGCTGCTAATAGCAAGAGTGTTTAAGCAATTATCACCAAAGGGCTGATGAAAACAAAATCAAGTCCTTATACTGCTGCATAAAGCTTTATTTGTAGATCCCTTTGATCGATAACTTAGTTTTCCTTCAGATCCAAATTTATTTTGCACATCTTCTTGGGCTTTCTCTTCTCGCATCATATAAAATTCTCTTGATTTTGATAAATGTACTCGTTCATTCGGATATTGAAAAAATACCAACACTGCTGATAGAGGACGATCGAAGACAATCCAATCCATTTTTTGTAGCAAACAAACAAAATTTCAAAACAACAATTAAAATAGGCTTACCTTATTAGCATTACCATGCAAAATCAAGGAACTTATCCCGATCAATCTTCCAACACACAGCAAGGCAGTGGAAATCAACAGGGACAATATCCCCCACAGGAAGGGCCTTATATGCAACCCACTAACTCTTACGAAAATCCAACCTATCTGGCATTTCCTGGAAATTATGGAAAGTACTTCCCTCCACAACAGCAACCTCTTTCAACTCAACCGCCTCAACCAGAATCAAAAACCACTCCCACTGCAACATTATCCTCAGGTACTCCCAGTAACCTCCCAGAAGAAACCAAAATTTCTGCAGAAAATCTTCCAAATGTGAAACAAGATACAAACACTGAGCAAGAGAAACCTGAACAGAAAGCAGAAGTCCCCGAGCAAAAAGTTTCAGAATCGAAAACGCAAACAGATAAGGCTCCTGAGATCCCGCCTCGTCGCCAGAATGAAATATATTCTCATTATAGCGGGAGAAAGCAAGTTTATGACAACGTGATGAAGGATCTCAATGATCCTGAGAAAGCAACGATATATTCAAACGTTTGGGCAGCTATGAAATATTTAGGCGTGAAATACGTCAAAGATTTGGAGGAATCTGCGAAAAAATATTTTCCTGTGGAACCACAGACAAATCTGTACCATCCTTATAATAATACGAGGAGTAATCAGGACAGCTCTCGATACTCGCAAGGCAGATATTACCAAAACCAAAGCGACCGAAGGTCTCCAAATAGGTACTAAGAGTATTATACGTATCCTATGTGAATCTGTATCTTGTACTTCCATGTTTAAATGAAGAGATGAGGAGTGTGGTGTTTTTGGGTATCATCATGTGTTATCATTCATGGCTTTGAATACAATTCAAGAAGAAGAACAACAACAAAAAGAGGCTATCACTCTCTTCAAAGTTAGGTTAAGTTCTTAAAGTTAGCATTAAAGCTTTTCCTTTGCAATTGATAGCTGAGGTTTCTAGTTTATTCAACAGGGAGGAAAGAATATATAATTCAATTCCAAATGAGTCTCAAATTTGCATTTGTTCTAGCAAAGAATTTACAAATTATCGCTCTCTGTGATAATGACAGAAAAATTATCTACAAACAAATCACAATATGATTTCCCATCATTGTATAGACTATGACAGCCTCTCCTTTTCTTTAAACATATTGATGAGCTTGTCTCCATTGATGATGCTCGTTGTTGCGATGATTATTTCTCGATCTTTATATTCAAGTAACAATAAGTTCAAAAGCCAAAATTATTCTATTACTGTAAGCTTTAGCGAGGTATCGAATAGCTCCGATTTCAGCATAAGTAATGCCACCGATAAAAAACACCACAATTGCTCGTTTCCTTCCCATGTTATAAATCTCCGACCCAATCTTTTCATCGTAAATAATCGAACCTGGAAGCATCCAGAGCGCTTTTGAAGATTGTTAACAAAGACGTTTAGATTTTATCTCAAATACCTGGATTAATGTTTTGCCATCCGCTTTTTTCAAAAAGCTTTTCCAGGAGTCGCACTCTTTCATAAAAATCATTGAATAAGACGAAAAGTTCCTAGACCCAAATTACAAGATCGAGCAATAGCCATCATAAGCATAAGCAGCGTCGTTTGGAGGGTTTAATTTCACTTCGACGTTCACTAAATTTAACTCCTAAGAGCAAAAGTAGGAAGTTTAAACACATTTGCTCAAGTAAGAGTAATGTAACTCTATTTATTTCGAACCAGATGTCTCTTCCCGTATCCTTCTTTAACAACTCCGCTTTCTCGAGATTGCTCAGCAATAGCATCTGATCGAAGCCATAAACCTGAAGTATTTCTTTTTTTATATAGTCGAGAGTCGATGCGTTTAATCCAGTTTCCACCTGCGATTTCAAGCACAGCAGCCTGAGAATCTTTTCTAATTTGGCTTTTTTGGAGATGAGATATTCCAAATAGTCTAACGTTTCAGCACTTTTTCTATTGTCCATTATTCCTAAAAATAGATAAGATTCAATACTGGATCTCAACGGAGATACCTTGCTCAGTTTTGATGCTTAAATAATGGGAGGGCTTAGACATAGCCTCAGTTAAATAATATTGAATCGCTCTATCTATGTGATTAAATGAGTAATGATGATTCAGAGTGTGGGGTAAGTACGATCTGTCACTAAAGGCGATTCTTTTTGAACTTGGCTTGTAATAGTCAGAACTTTATTGAGTTTGGAAATATCTTTGTCACTTGCTTTTGCTTGCTAAAAAGATGTTAGCGGTTGAAATTAAAATTATTTGAAAGATACTTCTGTCAATTCCTGGACACGTTTCCAGCGCTCTTCCAATTTTTCCCAAGCTTCGACACTATGCATATCCTTTATTTCTTGATACACGAAATCTGTTTCGAGGACCATTGTCATCTTCTTTGCCTCTTTTTCTTTTTCTTTTTCTTCTTCTTCAGCTGTTTCTGCTTCGCCAATCCGTAAAATTTTTGAATTCACACTCACCATATCTAACAGGATTATGAGCTCATAATCACACCTGAAATGTTTCTACTGTTTTTGATTCCAAATGTTTCGTCAAGAATCCCGGAATAAGTGAACTGCGTCATCAAAGGTGTTATAAAATCCACATTTCGATCCAGCAGCACTACAGCTCCAATTTTCCCAGGCGTTGTGTCTTCATCTCCTTCGGTTCGAGCCAAAGCTTCATTTTCTAAATTTAACAGAATTTCTATTGTCGCCTTTACAATCAAGAGATGAGACTCAAACAACTGTTTGTTTAACTCACCCTAGCAGAAGTCCCTTTGCCAATAACATGAGGGATATATCCGTAGATCGCCTGCATTCTTTGTATAGCCTCAGCGATAAAAACTAATGATGAAGTGTCCTCTTCGAGGTATAACTCTCTTGGAACTTCATCCATTTGCATGCTAAGCAAACCCTCTTCGATGGGAATCAGGTCGAAATTGAAATTGATTGTATTGATATCTTGATACACTCCCTCTCTCTCAAGAGCCTCTTTGCAAATGACCGTTCTCCTCGGCGTGAAAATAATGTAGTAATTCTTGTTTTCCTTGTTCATTTTGTTTGTATTTATGATTTTGGCTATCCGCTGCATCATAAAGACCGTAGGCGCGGTTAGAAATATCACATTTTTTTCCTCGCAACTAAAGCTCTGGAGTAGATTTTTTGTGAGGAAGCAAGAAAAATTACATCAGAGTCTGCAAGACAGAGCTCTAAGGCGAGCGAGCGGATATCTTCTTTCTTTGGAAAGAGATAAGTAAATTTCAGCTCGAGACTGTGATCGAGGAGCAGGATCCTGTCGGCTGGAAACTTTGATAAATCGATCGGGAAAACAGGGACAGAAGAATTACATTTCCGACAATGTTTTTAAATTTTTCAACGAGATATTCTTTGTAAAGTGCAGTGTTGATAAGTGGCTCCTTGGATTGCGGGATTGACGTTGAAAAAGATTCCATGATATGATTTCTTCCGGACAGGAAATAAAAAATTAAATGCAATATTTTCCAAAAATACGGATTTATTCGAAAGTTAATTTCTGAAATTTGCTACTATGCCTCAGCCTTCATAATGGTGCAATGAGACATTGTTATTTAAATTTCATAGCTTCTTGTAGATGACTGGATTTATCACCTGTAATCTCCTACTTCTTAAGTTGCATTAATCTGCGCATTTATGAGAAGAATCCATAATGAGGTTTATTTATTTGTGAAATCCAGTTTTATCCCGAAACAGTAGCTCTCACTACGTAATTCAATAGATCTATTACTTTCGATATTCAGTTAAATTTCCCTTAATATCAGACAAGACACTAAGTTCTGGAATCATAGAACGCGCTGATTAATTTATCGCCGTTCGTGATACTTGTTGTAGCAATAAGAATCTCACGGTCTGATTGGTAAGCGATTAGGTATTAGATGGAATGAATGATTACTGTAAGTTTTTGCGAGGTATCTGATAGCGGCTATTTCACCGTAAGTAATTCCTCCGATGAAAAATAGAACGATCGCCTGCTTTCGGCCCATGTTGGCGATATCAATGGCAGCTTGATCATCATATATGGTCGTTCCTTCCAACATATTCAGAACTATGCAGGATTACATTAAATCGCTTGAGGAATTAGATACCGTCTTGAATCGGCTTCCAGCCACCTTTCTGAAGCAATCTTTCTGTGAGTCTCACACTAGCAACAATGATTTAATAAATGAAATAAAAAGATAATCGTACAGAATAGGGCAGTAGCCATCATATGCGTAAGCAGCATCGTTAGGGGTTGCGATGTCGACTTCAGTATTAATAAGCTTCAGTTGCTATGGGGGAAAAAATGGACGTTAATGATAAATTTGTTTTATTTTTCAAGCAATTCTACCTTATCGAGATTCTTCCAATTGCTTTTGCCGGCTTCTCGCTTTAAAAGCCCGACTTTCTCGAGGCTGTTCAAAGTAAGTATATTTTCGAATCCATAAACGTGGAGAATTTCTCTTTTGAACGCATCCAAGATTGGAATTCTGAGACCATTCTCAATTTGCGACTGTAAGCAGAGAATACGAAGGACCTTCTCCATTTTCACGCCTTTGGCTATTAATACGTTGATGTAGTCTTGAACTTCATTGGAGTTCACACAATCCAATACACCTAATTTAGTTGGAGCGAGTTGGGTTAATAATTTTAATGTGATAGTGATATTATAATTACTCTGTTCAGCTTTAATGCTGAAAAAATATGAAGGCTTCGCAGTAATCTGTCTGAAATGCTCGCGAATAGAAATATCTGTATTGATATTAGCACATCAAACAATATTTTGGAGGTTTACGGTTTGAAATGAGAGGAAATTCTTTCTGAATGCGACTGGTGGTGGCTAGCACTTCCTGAATCTTGGACAAATCTTTCTCTTGCTTATTGATTTTCTATCAGAGGAGAACCATATTTAAACGTGCTACAAGAAAGATGCTTTACTCCTTTCAGTTCTTGAACCTTTTGTAATCGCTTTTCGAGTTTCTCCATGACAGCAGCGTTGTGCAAATCTTTAATTTCATTGTACACAAGATCATTTCCAAGCATTATATTTTTCTTGGAAGGTAAGTCTTTTTTAGATGTTTTCTCCTCTCCTTTTGATTCTTCAATCTGAACGATTTTCGTATCAATCGTCACCATATCTGAAGTATTTTAATTAGGTATGTGCTTGAAACAAAAGTACTGTTTTTTATGCCAAAGCACTCGTCCATGAAGCCGGCGTACGTGAATTGAGACATCAACGGCGTGATAAAATCAACATTTCGATCAAAAATAACCAAGCAACCGATATCACCAGCCTTCTGCTGTGGCTGCTGTTGGTCCCCGCTGCCAGAGGCTCCTCCCTCTTGTTTTGGCTGATTCTCAGCATCGAAATTCCTCAAAATTTCCAAAATCATCTACAAAAGCATAATTGCAGCCCAATTGCATAGAGAAAAGAAACCCACCTTTGCAGAGTATCCCTTTCCAATAATGTGAGGAATGCGCCCGAACACCAGCTGCAGTCTTTGAATTGATTCAGCGACATAAATCAGAGATGAAGTGTCAAGATCAAGGTAAAGATCTTTCGGAATCTTATCCATCTGCATACTTAGCAGGTCATCTTCAATTGGGATCAAATCGAAGTTGAAATCAATGAGGTTGATATCCGCGAACACGCCTTCTCTTTCTAAAGCTTCACGGGCAAGGAAAGTCCTTCTTGGAGAGCAAATGACGTAGTAGCTTTTATCATCTTTGTTGTATTTGTTATTCTTGATAATCTTTGCGATGCGACGCATCATGAAGACTGTTGGACTAGTCAGAAAAATAAAAATTTTCTCCGGTAGTTGGACTTCCTGTGCAAAAATAAATATTAGGAAATCAGTCGGGTGAAATGAAAATAACATCTGAATCGCAAAACCGCAGGTCGAGAGCCATGGAGCGTAGTTCATCTCTTTTGGAGAATAGGGAAGTGAAGGCCATTTCTAGGGCCGGGTCCAGTAGCATAACCCTGCCTGTAGGAATCTGTGGATTTTAATGAGAATGGAATCGAAAGGAAAGTTGGGTACGTTCTCGATGATTCCTTTGAATTTCTGGATTAGATGCTCCTTGAAGATGCTGGTGTCGATAAGAGGCTCGTTGTTCTCTGTGTTGGTTTTTTCGGGCTCCATTTATAAGATGCTAAATACTTCAGTATGCAGATAAAAAATTAAAAAGTTTATATCTAAGATCCTTGATACCATCTTAGAGTATGCTTTTTTCCACGACATAGAACTCGATGTTATGGAAATCGCCTATGTCGAGAAATTTTCGATATCGGTTTACATTTGTGATCATTGCAAGCTATTATTGAATAATAGTATGAACAATTATAGTTTTTGTACTTGTGTATGAGACTCCAGTGCAAGAAAAAATATTTTTCCAAGCAACGCTTGGTTTTAGAGCACATATGAGCTTTTTCTTAGAGACCGGCAATAAAGATGTATGAAAAATATAGAAATTTGGGAAATCAATGTTAAATTGAATAATATATATTGAAAAAGGATACCATATTAGCGGGCTATTTCGATGATTTGAGACTGCAAACAAACAAATTACTGTGTATTATAATCTGCACCAATGAAACTTACAACAGCTTTAGGTAGAATATTTCTCAAACTTGATTCAGGGAAGATCTAAAAATTAAAGGAAAATAGCACTCAGCATGCCCTTTGAATTGGAGTTATCAATTTAAGCTTTCAATTTCGAAATGAATTTCGCAACGATGTAACAATCAAATTCAATATAGAGATGATGGATGATACTTGAATATCCATAACGCAGCGAACATCAATTGATAACAATAACTTTGTGCACTTACAAGAATAATTTTATGCAAGTTCAGGTCTCACAAAAGCATCATCAGTTGGAGTCATGATGTCCTTAGAGTTCAAAATAGGGAGCCAATCTTTATTCTTTGCCATCTTCAGTCTGAAGAGTTCTTTTGCTGCACTTCTGCCCTCGTTAAAGCAATAAAAGTAGGCGATGATGCCAATAACACCGAGCACAACTGCTCCGACAAGGACCGAGTAAAGAGCTTTAGTGAGTCTCTGGACTCTATGGAAGTTCATGGCTGAAACTGAATCAAGTTTAGGCAGTTCCTTTGGGTCGACGAATTTGTATCCTCCTTCCACGAAGTTCTTCAAAGCTGCAACGTTTCTCGCACCGAGGTACTCGTACATTTTACCATCAACGAACAAAAAGACGGTTGGATAGCCAACAACTCCAAAGGAGTCCTGGAGATAAGTTTCTACAGTACTATGATAATTCAGATAAGTAAGAGAGATGAAAAAGCATAGTTTACGCATCGACATCAGCAACAGTGACTGATTTTGGGGCCTCCTTGGCGAATTTTTCGTAGGTTGGGCGGAATGCCATGCAATGTGGGCACCAAGGAGCGTAGAACAGCATGACGACTTTTTCTTGGTTATAGGTTTTTTGAACGATATTGTTTTCATTCACATGAACGACTTTGCTGTCTGGTGGTGACTCGATTCCCTCGGTTGAGGTTGAGGTTGAGGTTAAGGTTAAGGTTGTGCTTGTGATTGCAGATGAGGTACCGAGATTGGTTGAAGCCTCCAGTGCAAATGAAGAGGCAATAAGGAGGGAAGCGATCAAGAAAAGTGTTTTCATTGTCAGTTTTTAAATGAGAAAATTTTAGGTTTATAAGCTTATAATCGTTTTTGAAATAGCCAGCGATTCAGCCGTTTTCGTTCCAAAAAACCCTTAATCATCTGTTTTCCTAACCGCTCCCAGACTCGAAATTCAGAAACTATCATCAGTTTGGAACCAAGCTGAGTAAGTGAATTTTGTGGAAGATTGCGAAAGCACAAAAACTTTGATTTCAGTGTTACCGAGAGGGAAGAAATTGAGATTTAAATCTATCAGCGAGTCGTGAGCAGTATTTCGAAATTTCACGGACTGACGCTGAGACCTTCGTTTGAGCATGTGAGATTTGCAAACACAGGTCAAATCAATGAGTTGTAGAGTGCTCCAAACTGAAATTGTAAGTGAAGAATCTGATTTCTGAAGAGTACAGAGAATTGTTGAATGAGAGATTAGAAGTGATATATTAGAAGGTCTAATTATTTGAGGGCCAGTGTTTCGAAATCTCGTCTTCTTTGTCTTTTTCTCGGAAAAGTGGGAATTGAGTCGTTTATTGAGTTGCAAACTTCAGAGTTTCTGCGATATTTTCTAATTGATGAGACCTACTCTGTGTTGGCAGATACCATCATGAGGAGAGACTACCATACCTAAAAGGCAGCTGTAACAGGAAATTAAGATTGATTGATAGTCTTGTTTGATGAGACAGAATATATTCTCAGTCTCACAAATATAATAACAAGCCACTATTTCTTTGAAAATTGTTATGAAAACTCAATCGAAAGATAGATTGAATTAGAGTTTATGGAGAGGAAATGATATTATGCGAGAAGATAATTGAATTGGATAAAAAATAAATCCAAAAAAAAAAACACCCTGAAGTAGCAAGAATTTAAGAATGATGTATTATTCAATTGAATTATTTTGACATCACTCCATAGTAATGAGTGCCTCACAAAGTGAGGCAAATATTTTGAATTTCTGAACAAAAAATTTCTTCGAACTCGAAAGTTATATTTTTATTGCGAGCTGTATTGTATTAATTATTCAATGATAAACTATTGTAAGTTGTTGAAGTCTTGAAAATAATTTTATCTATTATGGAGGAAAATGAGTGGCTTTCTTGACTCACGGCTACTCGCAGCAGCCTAATTCTGCTCACAACTGATTGCTTCTGTTAATAAAATACCTCACAATAGATCGCTTTGAATCATCATTTAGGGAAAACATATTAATGTCAATCAAATCGCTTAAAGTCTACTGGGTGACAGACTATTTTGTAATATCGTTAAATTTACGGGCCTTTTGCAATAAGCATATAATCATCGATGAATAATTCCTCGCGAATATTCATTGCTATGATCTAAAGCTTGCTATGATCTGGGATACCTATATCTCCCCCTAGGACCAAACTATGCCGAAATGTTTACCCTCATCATTATAGCAGCAAACTTTATTGCATGGTGTCTTTAATAAAAATCAGATCCTTGTAAATTTTTTTTTATATATAAATATTCATACGCACTACATGGAGCCGAATAATACTTATCACCGACCAAAAACTGAAAGTATCTTTGAGGTCTACGTTACTCCAAAAGACGAACTCTCAAAAGGTGAACCCTCTATTCTCTTACTTTTGCTCATTTGCAGTAAACGATTAGCCGAATACGGTGAAGCTCATAGTGTCAAACACAAGATAACCAGTAAATTTTTTCCTTTAATCCAATACAAACCGCATAAAAAGAGGAAACAAGGACCATCAAAGTGGTCAAGAAGAAGCTTTTCGATGGATTACCCAAAACAGATCGAGCCTACGATTTCCTACGAGCACTAGATCACCCTCATATTGCTACCATCTGCGAAGTTTACGAAAACGACAGGAATTTCTATGTTATCGAAGAGTACGTTGCTTGACCTTTCTCTTGCCTGAATAACTTTTCATACAAGGCTCTGTGAGGGAGGCGAACTACTCGATTTTATTCTAGATTGCGGAAGCTTCTCAGAATCTCAGGCTGCTCTCCTGATTAAACAAATTTTGTCAGGGCTCTCCTACCTCCATTCGCTTGGTCTTGTGCATGGGTTAGTATTTTTACATCAATACTGGTTGTTTAACCGCAGAATTCAGTGATATAAGGCCTGAAAATTTGTGGCTGAAGACAAAAGATCCTCTGGCTCCAACGATAAAAATAACAAACTTTGGTTCCTACCAGATCTTCCTGCTCAAGAAAAAGTCGATATCTAAACTAGGATCTGTATCATTGAACTAGTCATGCCTGTTTGTTAATTGTGATTAGATCTGTTATAGCTCACCAGAGCGTTTAAAAGGAGTTTGCGAAGACAAAGCGGATTTATGGGCTTGTGGAGTGATACTTTACACACTACTATGCGGGTATCAGCCGTTTACTACAGAAGAGGAAGATGATACTCTTGTTGACATCATCAATGGAGCAAAATTTGAATTTCACAGTGAACCATCAAAGAAATGTGATTGCGTTTAACTGGTATTGCTTTTAAATGAGTAGGTCCGGATTGGGATGAGATTTCTGCTGAAGCGAAAGATTTGATAAAACTAATGCTTGAAAAAGATCCTAAGAAACGAATTTCCGCGAAAGATGCTCTCCAACACCCCTGGATACAAGGAAAAGCGCCGAAGAAACCTTTAGGCAAGAAGCTGTTCGAAAACATGAAAAACTTTTCAGTAATAATCGAGATTTGACGCATTTTCCTCTGAGCTTCTTAAAGGCAAAAAACAGAGTGCAGCAAGGGATTTTGACTTACATAGTGAAGAATTTCGTCAAACACTCAGATGTCGCAGATTTAGAGGAAGCATTCAAAGCGATTGATAAAGACGGCAGCGGTACGATCTCTAAGGCCGAGCTTCTTGAGAGTAAGTTGAAAATTTAACAAAATATGGCAACTATTCTCATAGGTTTCCAAAATGTTGAAGGAGTGTCAAAGGAAGAAGCTGATGTCCTAGTGGACAAAATATTAAAGCAGGTTGACCTAGACGGATCTGGAGAAATCGACTACTCAGGTAGCTTGCTTTATTAAGTAGAGATGATACACCATTTACCTTAAGAGTTTTTAATTGGAGCGATGAACTATAAAAAATTGGTGTCTGATAATCTATTAAAGACGACCTTCAAGGCCTTGGATAAGGTAAATAATTAGATGAGGCAGTTTTGTGAATAACGCATATCCCAAAAAAAAATAATCATAGAACGGTGACGGCACAATCTCGAAAGCCGAATTCGGAGAACTGTTTTCTGGTATCGAACTAGCAGACGATAAATGGGAGTCTATCCTGGCGTCCTATGATAAAAACAACGATGGTTTGGTAATCCTATTCAAATAATAATAAAAAAAAAATTTATTTTTTTCAAAAAATCAGATCGATTATTCAGAGTTTGTGGAAATTGTTTCCAAGAACATCAGATAAAAAGGAAATTCTAACAAAATCCGACAGCTGCCATGGCATCTCTAGAGTAATGTATTCCGAATGCCTGGTTTGCGAGTCTTTCATTTACAAAAGTAACTAGATGATTTATAACACAAAAGTGCATAGCTAAATGACTAAAGATATTGAAAATATCCACAATCATGAAGAGTAAGCTTCAAAAAACAAAATAAAAAAAAAAAATCAGAATACATTGAATAGATTTATAATTAGTGCATATCTTAGTTAAATTCTCATGGTAGAACCGACAACAACTGTTGTAGACTCTTCCAAAGACTCTAAAATCGAGCTACAGATTTCCCCGGGCGCTTTTGTATCGCTGAAGGATGAGAAAATCACTGATCTTTACGAGCCCATGGGTCACATTGGAGCCGGTAAACTAAGCCTAAATTTCTGGAGAATATTTGATAATCAATAGGCAGTTTTGGAGAAGTAAAGCTTGCTCGAAATAAAAAAACAGGTAAACACAATGCAAAAAGAACGTGCTCTTGATATTTTCAACAAGAACAAATACGAGCACTTAAAATTATCAAGAAAAGCCTGGTAGATACAAATCAAAAAAAATTGGATGAGATAGAAATACTCAAACACCTAGACCATCCTCATATCGCTCGATTATTTGACGCATACTACGATGATCAGCATTTCTACCTTCTGGAAGAGTAATGGAGGTCTGGAGTTTCAGAATTTTTTAACTGAAGAATAGATTATGCGAAGGAGGCAATTTAGTTGATCAAATTGAAACCCTTTCTCCGTTTTCTGAAGCTACTGCGGCTAAATATATCAAGGAGATATTGTTAGCAGTTTCTTATCTCCATTCCAAGGGAGTTGTTCATAGGTAACGATAGACCGGGAGAAACATTGTGATATCTTTTTGTTTTCCCGAAGAGATATAAAACCAGAAAACGTCCTGCTCGATTCGAAGGATCTTAAAGTTGCTTCAATCAAACTGATTGATTTTGGCACTGCTTTTCTATTCTCAGGGGTCTCAAAGTTAACAGAAGTAGTCGGAAGTGTAGAAATTTTCAAAATACTTAACCAAGGCTTATCTTGACTGTTCGCTAAGCTGAATTACATGTCGCCTGAGTTACTAAAGAAAAGTTATAATGAAAAAACTGATATCTGGTCGATTGGAGTGATACTCTACATCTTTCTCTGTGGGTATTTTCCGTTTAATGGAGAGTCGCCCGAAGACACTCGAGCTGCGATTTTAGCTGGGGAATTGGAGTTTGATGGTATGACTTCAGGCTTGCAAGAGTTTTAAGTGTTTTTCAGATGAAGAATGGGGCGAAATATCCGCAGAAGCAAAAGATTTGGTCACAAAAATGCTCACGGTAGATCCAGCGAAAAGAATTTCTGCAAACGAGGCTCTTGATCATCCTTGGCTGAAAGGCAACGCCCCTACTGTGCCGTTAAAGACCAAAACTATCGAAAACCTTACAAAATTCTCAGTAATTTATCTTCTCGAAAGGTTAGTAACATTTATTCGCCCTCAGGCCAGAAACAGATTGCAAAAAGCGATATTATCGTTTATTGCAACTCATTTCGTGAAGAAGACAGAATGCCAAGACTTAGTCCACTCATTCGAATGTATTGACAAAAATAAAAATGGTCGTTTATCAGAAACTGAGCTTAAAGAATGTAAATTAAGCAGAATAACAAATTCCAGTATAAATGATGAATCATTCCCATTAGGTGTGGCAAAAGTGATGGGGGTTCCGCTGGATCATGCAGAAAAATTAATCAAAAGACTGATTCAAGAGGCTGATCTTGATAAATCTGGAGAGATAGAGTATTCAGGTTGATTTAATTCCATCTGTTTTGGGACTAATTTTGCTTTTCATTCTCTAGAATTCATTGTAAGCGCTTCCAACTACAATAGCCTTGTGAATGAAGAATCCCTTAAGCAAGTCTTCGTCAGCCTTGACAAGGTATTTGAAAATTGAATGGAAATAAATATGAAATATCGGTGCTAGAATAACGATGGGAAACTTTCAGCAGCAGAAATAAAGAACGCAATGTCTGGAATCTGTATTCCACCTGAGCATTGGGATGAATTGATAAAAGAATGCGATCAAAATGCTGATGGACAAGTAAGATTTTATATTAGAAGGAAGTGAAATTAACATTTTGGTGACTAGATTGATTTCAAAGAATTTACTGATCTTCTACAAAAGCATGCAGTCAACCTTTAAAATATCTTCCTTAAAATTATTGATAGAGTTAATTGAGTATATAAAAACCGCCAATTTCGCTAAACTGTTGCCAAATGCAAATTTCCTTCAAAATATTTAGAAACCAAATGAGATTTTCTGATTTGAGAATTAGAAAACATTATTTACATATAAACACAATCGGATGAAAAATTGCTTTTTATTACTTGTATAGATGCATGAAACCTTGAAAGCGAATAAATTACAATCACAATCCTATGGTTGATTAGTCACATTAAAGTGATCAAAAATTCAACAAAATTAATTCTCAGATAAATACCATGCTATTTTTCAGCGATGACATATGCTTGGTTCGCTGGACATGTGAAAATTCCTGCAATATTTTCGCATTATCATCGTTTTGCAGAATTTTCTTAATGTCCTTCAGCGCCTTTTCGCTATTATCAAAAATGCTATCAGCGGAACGTATCATCTCCAATTTCCTTCTACCCTCCATTTTTACATCGTTCAAAGTGTTTCTTGAGATCGTATCTTTCAGTTCTATTGACTGGACAGCCCGAGGCGTCACTAAATGATTTAGTTTCGTCTCTGTCAAAGCAGGAAGGAAGCCGCTTTTACGACCTGTTAAATTGTTTATCGAAGTGCTATTCAGAGAATTTCGTTTCGAATTTGATTTTGAGAGGTTTGCTGCTCTCCAGTCATTTCTTAGTATTTTAACGAGAGCTTTGGGCTTTTCAACATAAATATCAAAAACCTCGTCATTGCGATTTGATGTTTCAACCAAGTTCTTTGAATTTTTCGTGAAGTCGAAATTATTCGAAGTGTTTTTCGTCGATGAAGGTGGGAAAACAAGCTGAAATGGCTTTAGATCCTCTGTTGAGCTTGATCTTATTGATAGATTCTTTGGCTGTACCCAAAGTTTAGCCAGATTTGGTCTTGCGGTCATAGAAGGTCCAAAATAACCCACGGGCTCATTATTGACTTCAACAGTAAGCTCTTTGATCTTATTTCGATCGTGTATGCTGCTTATTTCTGGTTTTGGCTCTTGGGAGCCTTTTTGGAGTTCAAGTTTTTGCTTTTCATCATCGACAGATATACGAGGGGAAACTGGCATCGACCTGAACGTCTTCGTGGTCAGCGTATGAGACAGAGGAATCGGCTTCTTTGGTTTTTGGTATTTTGGTGTATTGGTTTGAGAGTTAGTGAGACTAATCTGCTTGCTTTTCTCTTTTGGAGGTTCAGAGAGAGTATTATTAGCCTTACTCTTGGCTTCTTCTTTCGTTGCCATAAGTAAATTTTTCCCAGTTGCAAGTCCCATGTTAACACTTGAACTCATTGATGACGATCTTTCTTTTTTTAGTAAATTATAGCTCCTTTCGTTTGATGACTTGCCTTCTTTGGGATCTCTAAATCTGCTCGCAAAAAGCCCTTCAAGGCCTTTAAAATCTTTCAGCGTTGGCTTTCTCTCCATCAATCTATTCGCCTCTATGAAATGAAGCGATTCTTTTCTACTCAAGCACCCTCCTTCTTGAGATAACCCAAAATTCGATGTATTCTGGTCTATTCTCATGCTTCCCATTCGAGAAATTAGCGGCGTCGCTCCAGGCGTTCGATTTGTAACAGAATCGATCCTCGGTGTTTGATTTTGCATTTGTTGAGGTCTCTTGATCTCGAATGCGATATTCATTGTCGAACTTTCTAGCTTAGATATCCCGCCACAATCAGAGCATTCACAGCTCCTTCGACGAGCAAAGCGTCTCTCTAGTTTTTCATCATCTTCTATTTTGAAATGGTCCTTATTCAAGAAACTTTTTCTTGCCCTTTGAAGCGCTAATACAATATCAACATGCTTAGGTGGTCCTTGGTCTCGGTGCGCTGCTTTCTTTGCCTGTTGCATTGCAAGCTGCTGTGCATGCTCTTGCTCCTTCTTTTCCTCCTCAGCAAATATGTCCCAAATCGTCTTTGACTTTCCTTCGAAACTCCAGTGTCTCTTCCGGCCAGTTCCAATTTTTTCAACTTGTGCAGCTGAATTTATTAAGTGAGCTCTCAGAGAGATTGAAAAAAGGGCTTACTAAGAAATCTATGCGGATTGTGAGCGATTGTTTTCGCTTTTGGGGTTTCTTCAAGAAGTTCTGTCCAAGAATGCTCGCCTTTATCAAGAGTTTTCTCTTGTAGGCTGTGTAATTTATCTCTTTTCTTTTGTGGTTCGACAATCCCATCAAAATGAACTTTAATAATCCGGATGAGACAGAAGATATCTCCTTTATTGTACCTTTTCTTTGGGCTTTTGTATCATTTGTGTTTCTTCCGCCTGTTTCATAATAATGGTGTCGCAGAACAGAAACATTTTTAAATCCGAAAGGCGATAAAACATCCTTGCTGATGAGCTTCCAATTCGTCCCGATCAAGTTCTTTGAGTGGTGATTGTCTTGGTCAAACTCATCTTTATTTTCATTGAAGATCATCACCGGCAATGCAACAATTTCTGGATCTAAGGATATGATGTTTGGTCTCAGTATTTGAGGGTGTAAGAAAGCATACCTGCAGCAAAGAGCGAAGAAACGTTTTTCTTTTCAAATTTTACCAGCGTAGTGACCCGTTTGTCTCCTCTTTGTCGCTACCAGAACGCATTCACATTAATTTTGACCAATAATGAATAGAATTTACTCGGAAAGGGCTGAAATCATCATCGAAAGGTTGAGTATACAAGTCCGAGATGGTACCTGGAATGCTCTTTAGAGTTCCTGGCCTATCCATTGACCCTGCACGCTTATGCTTCATGACGAAAAATTTGTTAAATAGAAGACCAATCGGTTGTAAGACGTTGCAAATTAATAAACCTTAGCCTTACTAGTCTAAATTGCGAAACACCCAAAATCGTTTTAAATGTATTAATGCTTCTTTGAGAACAATTCTCAAAATAAGAATACGAAATCGAATCGTATCCTAATGATGTGTGGTAAATTTTATCGAAATTTCTCCTAGTATTAGATTTTGCATCCGCAAAAGTGTTATTGCTGTCCAGCTTGAAATTCATTAGAAAGATCCTGCAGTTTTTTTTAAACCAATTCGTGATATCAAGCATTCAAGAAATATTGAAAATTTGATGAGCCCTTTACTAAGGATCGAGTTAGAATGACAAAAATGCGGCTTGGCCAGGAGCATGGCCTTAGTTAGATTTGAGTCATTTAATTTCGTATGATTCCGAGCAAAATTGCTTGAATAAAAACAGAAAATTTTAGCTCAAAGATAGTATCCAAAATACTCATACACGAAATGAATACACAGCCCATTTCAGTTGTAGAGAGGCTATCCAGTACACAGTTAAAGAGTATATACGAAAAGACGAGTTAATACGGTTTTTTTTTTACCTTATTATCTCCTTTTTAACTTGAGTCATTGAGTGCTGCTGAGTTACTCAAGATAAGATAAAGGCATTGTGAAGCAATACGTAGTCAACAATGCTGGTGAAGAACTTTTGAGATTTCTAGCGCTCCCTTTGAAGATGATTGAAATTAAATCAGTACGAAGATAATTTGGATTGGAACCTATTTAGCTCTAAAAAGAACCTACATATTCTCCTTCCAAACTGTATTATTCTGGTCTAGAACTATCGGAAATATGATTCATTTCAAAGTAATTTAAACAGAAATGTTTATGACACTATCTCCTTCCTACCACTCCTACTACTATTTCTTAAAATTTGAAATCATTTTTATATGTGAAGTTTCTAGACGAAAAAGTCAGAGAAATACTAGTTAACTCCGTTAAGCTTTTTTCCATTCTTATTTTATATTGTGAAATAATAAGCCGCACTGGCCCTATTCGATGGAACTTTATGCTCTTAGGTCTAGAAAGGGTCAAACTGGATAAAAAAAACATTTAAACAAGAAGTGTTATCTAAACAAAAGTACTAGAATCACCAGATCTCTTACCGAACAATCTTGTTATCTCCAAAATGCAGGAGAGACGGAATTTTGGCCACGAAGCTTTATAATTCGCGATTAAAATGGCCAGCAGAGAAATAATTCTATTGGGAGATAAATCGAAGCATTAAAAGGCCCGTTTGAAATTCGTTCAGTAATTGGGAATATAAATTTTTCGACATACTCTATCATAGATAACAATATCTCGATTTAAGCAACATGTCAAGCGAAATGAACTTAAATGATCCAGCTTTCAACCAACAGCCGCCAGAGCAGCATATTCCTGAAACGGCTCAAAAATCCTTTGATACGGGACCTTCAGACAACAAATTAGAAGAAAAAACATCCAATCCTGAAAGAAAAGAGCTTGAATTCCTGAAAAACATTTGTCCTATCTGCTATGAATCAAAAACACTTCTTATTTTGCATGGCTCTTGCTCGTTCTGTGAAAATTGTGTTCACAGCCATATTATATCATCTTTGCAGAGCGACTCTTTCAGAGCCTACAGCACCAACTGCTTCCAGTGTCCTACTATCGGCTGCTTAGCTACCATACCCTTCAATCAGGTTTTAGCGACATCTGTACATCCGTCTGCTGGACTTCTAAACGAACATCTCACAATGTTCTACGCTCAGCAAACTCCCGACGTTATCTGCTGTCCTAACTCACAATGCAAATATGCTGGATACTACACAAGCCAGCATGCGCAGTGTCAGAAATCATTCATCTGCGAATTATGCCAAACTCAGATTCTTCATCCGATTATCGTACAAACGAATTCCAAAGACAACTTCAAAGGCTTACTTACAGATTTTGTTAAGGCCTTTACAACAAAAAGATGTCCGAATTGCAAAATTCAGATAACGAAGAACGGAGGCTGTAATCATATGCTTTGTGAGCACTGCAAAACAGAGTTTAATTGGGATCGAGTTTCTTCTGTGGGTTGGAGAATAATAAGGCAGTTTGTTCTATTGGTAACTGCGCTCGTGGGTTGGCTTTGTAAAAAGGAGTTGTTATCGTTCATGATAATGATGAATCCTTACGTTGTCCAAGTGGTTACAATTTTCTTGGAGTTGTTCATTCTGGTGGCATTATTGTTATTACATTTTCTGTATGTTATTTGGTTGATGAGTGTCACAAGGAAGCACGGATCCCGTGTATTGGTAGGATTATTACCATTACCAATCATCGTTGACGTTGGGTTGTATTATATTTTCCCAAGCAAGGTGAAGACGATCGTGTTGGACTCATTAATACTGCTGGGCTTTATTTACCTCATTTCGTTATGCTTTTCCTGCATTGGATGGGTGGTCGAATTTGGGCTGTCGGTGCTGCAAAAAAAAGCCAGGATGAGAATGTCGGTAGTATTGGAACAAAGAAATGCAGCTGAAAACGATCAATTAGATCAAGGATTCATTTGGGGTACCTGAAGGTAGTAAACTGTCTCGAAAATGTTGAAATAATTAAGAGATGAAAAACCTGGTGGTCAGAATGAAAAAAAAAATTTGTCTATACATCAATTAGTTATTAATTGGCAATATCACTATTAATGGGTGGTATGAACTAACTCAGAAGGAGATTTTGTGAGGTTTCTTAATTAATGTGTTTATATGGCTTTTGAATTTATTGAAGTCTTCTTTATGTCACTACACTTAATTCATGAACGATTTTACTCACAGCAATTTAAAATGAAGAAGAAAAGTCTTGGAGCACTTTTGGATGAGTACTTCATCTTTTCTCGGTATCGATGATTTATGAGTAGATAGTCAATCATGGGCCAATTACACTTTGTCTTTCTGGAGCTTCCTAACGATATTCATTATATACTAGCGAGTAAGTTAAATAGATATAACATATATCCTGGGAAGGTTTTTTTTTTTCTAATATTGAGAATTGGTTTTAGAGTGTGCTAAAACTTCTCATGTGAGGTGACATGCACTTTGTATGATATTTGTTCAGAATTTGAACATATCACGATTTCGAGACAAATTTGTAAAATCCCTCGATACTAAGTCTGTGTTATGATCTAGATCATTACTAAAACTGCTGTATCATCCGATATTGCAGGGTTTCGAGAGTACCGATATCTCATGCGCAAGGTATCATTTTGAGATTTA
>ENA-UOTZ01000855-UOTZ01000855.1-compost-metagenome-genome-assembly--contig:-NODE-855-length-24190-cov-6.806080_pt1 | contig 24190 bp, 13 predicted proteins | sample MGYA00238144_ERZ746983 | MGnify/ENA primary metagenome ERZ746983 (study PRJEB28759, sample SAMN06268863) | compost metagenome | isolation source: single cell | place: USA: California, Emeryville, Joint... | reverse complement strand
AAAGTGTTCCAGAGAAAAAGAGACCTCTTGTTAGAAGAAAAAATGCAAAGGATATGGAACGCTAGGCTGCCAATGATGTACCCAATAGCAAGACACGAGAAAAAAAAAGGAAAAGAAGAAGAATCACATGACAGAAGCTCAGCGATGGCCGGATCTTCTGTTCCAATTAAAAAACGTTCAAGGACTCAGTCATCAAAAGCAGCGTTGAATAAATCTTCCGATGGTGAAAATCATCATCTTTCTCGCAACTACACGAGTCAAGCCACTAAGAAACTCTCCATAAGGTCAGACACAAAAAAGCATTCGACAAATGATATGAGAGAGAGTCATGACGGTGTACCATATGATTTGGGCAAGGGAACAACAGTGAATGAGCTTCTGAGCAAAAAAACGTTGAAAAAAGTTGGGCCAAGTCAACTTGGAGTCAAGAAGCTACTTCCTCCTGAAGACGTTCATTTTACTTACCCCGAAATCAAGGATCGAATCGCTCAGAAGCTAGAAGAAGAAGATCACGCAAAACGACTTCAACATGAACTAGACTCATTGGCATTAGATCAGCAATACATCAAGCTGAGGGTAAGTTAATATAAGTTAAAATTTGTTGATCTTTATCTTCTAGGAAAAGGAGCTCAAGGACGAAAAACGAATTATTAAACATCAGAATTTCTCGGTCCCTGAGATCCTGAAATATAATTTCGTCGTCTCAGAGCAAAACACAATCAGAATGGCGATGATGCCCAACAAGACTGACTATCAAATATGGTTCCCAGGAATCATGGGATTGGTGAGAAATAATCGCTTTAAATTCCACCTTATTCTTTGTGATGTATAGATCCGAGCAGGAAGAAACAGATTAAGAGATTTTTGCGATTCAGGACCTTTTGTTAATTTTATTCTGATAATTGTTGTGCTTAACACACTGACACTTGCCATGGATGGTATCAGCGATTCTGATACAATTGCAGAGATGTTAAGCAACGCAAATTTGACCTTTACAATTATTTTCGCAGTTGAAATGGGGCTAAAGTTAGTCGGCTACGGGCCGATAAGTAATTAACATTGAGAAAGCCTGAAAACTTCATCTTCACAATTTTTTAGACTATTGTAAAGATCTGATGAACATTTTCGATGGAGTCCTTGTAACAATTTCGATTGTCGAAGCTGCCTTTTTGGACTCAAGCTCAACAAAAGCTATCACTGCTTTCCGAAGCGCAAGAATTTTCCGAACGTTCCGAGTGCTTCGAGTGACACGTCTTTTGCGGTCTCTTGCTTTTATGAAGATTATTATTGGAGCTATTGGAAGATCACTCAAGAGTTTTGCTTCGATTGCTATTTTGATCTTCATCATGCTCTTCATTTACACTCTTCTCGGCATGAATGTCCTCGGAGGCAATCTTAATAAGTATTTAAATCGAACATTGTACGACTCTTTCTGGGATGCATTCCTTTCGTCATTCCAAGTGATGATCACAGAAAATTGGAATAATGTCCTACAATCTGTTTATGCTTCCCACTTCAGTACCTGGATAGGTTCAATTTACCTTGTATCCTGGGTCATCATTGGCAATTGGATTCTTCTGAACTTATTTTTGGCAATTATCCTCGACGAGTTCAGTAATGAAGACGCACAGAAAGACCAGATGGAATTGGAAGAGGAACTTAGAGACGCTGGTGAAGACGAAGACTCGCTTTATTCGCAGTACATGGCAATGAGCGGGGCGGGTTCAACAACTGGCGGCTCTTCAAATTTCAATAAATCAAGTTTGATGTCCCAGCAAAATCAGAATAGTAAATTACGGTTGAGTTCATATGCCTCCGCCTTAGGCAGAATCGGGGAGGAGGACACAGGATTAGAATCAGCCATCGATGACATTGAAGACTCCGACCTGAAGCAAAAACAAGAAAAGAAAGAGCCTCGATGGGTTGGTGTCGAGTGTGAAGACGCATTTTTCTTTTTAACGAAGGATAATAAGATCAGATCATTCTGTTACGATCTCATCAGGCATAATGGATTCGAGACAGTTATCCTGGGCGGAATCGTTTTCAGCAGTCTAAAGCTCGCTATTCAAACATATTTTTCGAATAGCGACGAGAAAGCGAACGAAGTCTTTTTAGGCATCGACTATTTCTTCACAGTTTTCTTTGCTATCGAGATGGTTCTTAAGCTCATTGCGTTTGGAGTGATAATTGATTCGGGCTCTTACTTCCGAGACTATTGGAATATGCTGGATGGCTTCGTCGTCATCACATCGATAATAGATTCATCTGTGCCCTCAGTGAACATTTCTTTCATCAGAGTAAGCGTCGCTTCTCAACTCATAAGTACCCATATTGGCTAGATTCTACGTATGCTGAGAACACTCAGACCGCTTCGATTCGTCAGCAAAAATGAGAGTATGAAGCTTGTCGTTAATGCTCTTCTCACCTCCATCCCTGCGATATTGAATGTCATGATTGTGCTGTTTATGTTCTGGTAAACTGTGGAGTCAAATACCTGATGCTAATCGCTTTTTGCTAGGCTGATGTTTGCTATATTTGGAATGAGCTTGCTCAAAGGTAAATTAGGAAAATGCCAAACGCCGCCGTACGTCTCATATTATGATATTACTTCGACTCAGGTAATCATTCAAGAGAATTCTAAGGATTAATTACTTTAATTTGCAGTGTGCAGAGATGGGGTACACATGGACTATCAATATTATTAATTTCGAACACATCGGCTATTCACTTTTGGCCATCTTCACTCTTTCTACAGTTGAAGGGTATCCTGATTACATGGGATTGAACATGGATGCAAATGACGCAGAATATGTAAATTCCATAATTATTTCATTTTCATAATACCTTTCGGAACCCAATAGGGACCATCGAAAAATGGCTTTTGGGCAATTTCTTTCTACTACCTTGCCTTTTTACTTATCGGTTCGCTCTTTATGATGCAACTTTTCACCGGAGTCATCTTCATGCAATTCGACCAGAACGAAAAAGAAGCCAAGAAGAAAGGCAGAGGTGGTGCTGCATTAACCGACAACCAACAGAAATGGGTAGACATGCAGCGATTGATCATTGCTCGCAAGCCCCTTATTTACGTTCCACCACCAACACAAAATATTCGCAAACAAGCCTATTTCATAGTGAAGGAATGGGGAGAAGGCTACTACTTTGATTTGATAATTCTGGCTTTTATTCTCGGGAATATTGTTACCATGGGAATGACCTATGAAGGATCTTCAAATGAATTTGATAATAATCTTACGAACGTAAACTATATGTTTACAGCTGTATTTATGGTTGAAGCCATTCTCAAACTCGTGGCGCTGGGCCCCAAAAACTACTTTAGTGATGGATGGAATCAGTTTGATGCCTTCGTTATCATTTCTTCCTTGATAGATATCGTCGTATCCATTCTGGGAACGAGTCTTTCCTTCCTCAGAATTGGTCCTCAACTGATTAGAGTTATCAGAGTGCTCAGAGTCACTCGTCTCTTTAAACTCGTCAAAAAACTGAAAGGAATCCAAAAGATTTTGGAGGTGCTTTGGCTGTCAATGCCTGCAATCATGAACTTGATGGCTCTCCTTTTCCTCGTTTATTTCATCTTTTCCGTGCTTGCGGTGTTCTTGTTCCAAGATGTCAGACAAGGAACTGCTATTGACAGTCATCTTGTTAATTTCCAAAACTTCGGAATTGCGATGTTGACTTTATTCCGATGCTCAACAGGCGATGATTGGTACAAAATTATGTACGACACACAATATCCAATAAGCTGTGCTGATGGTACTCAGGGCTGCGGTCAAGGTAATCACTCTTTTCCAGGGTTCACGCGATCTGTAACTTTTTTTTTGTTTTGAATAGCGATTGCGCCACTCTTCTGGATCGCGTTCTTGATGGTTGCTCAATACATCATGGTTAACATGCTTATATCCGTTATGATTCGAGAATTTGAAGAATACTATTTCAGTCAGCATGAGCTTTCGCTCGAAAAATTCAAAGATAACGTTCAATCTTTCGACGCTGTTTGGGTGGAACTCTCAAAGAAACATGGAGGAACAAAGATCAAATCAACTAGATTGATAGAGCTATTCTCCAGCCTCAAAAAACCTCTTGGTAATATGCTTTTGATTTTCACTCCATTTCTAACATTCGTAAAAAAATAGGGTTCTTGGACGTAGAAATGGAAGCGACAAAGAAACAAAGGGAAATCGCAAAGTATATTATGAAAATGCATCTCCGATGGTAATTAAACATCTTCGAATTTTGGTCTTATTTTTTGTTTTTTCAATAGCGACCGGCAAAACTGCGTCTATTTCAATGATGTGCTATTTGCTGCTCTGAGGAGGGCATATGAGCATTACATTACTGATCAAGCTGATGCAGCGATGCTCGAGTTTATTCGACATGAAGAATTCAAGACAGCGAAACTCATTCAAAAAATAAAGAAAAAGGTAGTTTATCCATTATTTTTAGCTTTTACTCAAAAAAATTTTCTTTCTTAGAATAAGTTGAAAGATAATAAAAACAACAATAATAATAACGTCAGCAAGGACGACGAAGGAAAGAAAACCCAGAACCAACCACCATTCAATCCTCTATTTGCTTTCTTGTACTTCAAGATGGGACTGCTCGCATGGAAAAATTACACCCAAGTTATTGAAGAAAAGAAACGGCAATGTGTCACAATGGGAATACCTTATACAGAATCTCCTGACGAATCTAGCACTGATCCTGATCAGGGTGAGAGTGGGTCCGATTCTGATGACTCCGTTGATGAAAGTGAAAGTGATTCTATTAGCCATTCCAGCCATAGTTCGCATAGAAGTAGACATTCTGATTCACCATTTGATAAAGAAGAAGCTGATGATGAGGATCGCAACGATGGCGAGCTGATGGTCTCCCGTGCCTCATCAAACAATAAAAACTCCATGGTTGCGAGTGACCCCAAAGGAAGTCGTGACACATCTGAAATAGTGCGTGATGAATCAAGCAAAAAATCACTGGTCCTTGATCAAATTCAAGGTTATGCTAAAGGAATGGCATCCCGCTCTAATATTGCTCGTGGAACGAGCTTGAGTACGCTAAATGCCAACCAACAACAGAAGAGCGAGAATAAAGATCCATGATAGTAGTATCAATGTAAATCATCTTTCTGTACAAAAAAAAATATATTTGTGATCCTCAAAATTGAATATGAAGAAATGAGAATCGTTCCATTCCTCTATGCAATATCTCTACTACATTTATTTGAATAATGTGTACGGATGCAGTAACTCTAAACAAAGGATCAAATAAATAGGCAATTATTCTGAATATAATTTTTTAACTTTTTAGGAAATCTTGAAAGCACACAACATGTTTGTATCTCATTCACTTTTCCGAATAATTTGCTGAATAAATGAAAATCACGTGCTTCTTCATTAGCTCTGCCTCACTAGTAGATCCTGCTGCATACTCTCAACTTGTTGATTGACATAATCTTTGTAGCCTTTCTAGAGGCTCGTCCTGGTGGTAATCTGGGGTCTCATCAGTTTTGCTGGGAACGTAGTCACCTATCCATGAGAGGTTTTATCTCAATGTCAGAAAAAAAAAGTGGAGCTAAATGACTCGAAGCTAAATCAGATATGATATTTTACTACAAAATGTGTTTATTTGATTGATGGCTTTATCACCTGCTATGTCAAGTATACTGGTTTTCTATGTGTTGAACTTCTTGAGCTTCTGTTCAGAATACCGAAAACAAGTGGTGACCATGGTGTTTTTAATATGAAAGGCCATTTTTTAGTGTTTTTGGCGTGGGTAAGAATCCAAATGAATTTATAGTACTCCCTTTTTACCTTTTTCGTGGTTATTTAGCAAACAGAATTTTTGTATCGATTTGGATAATCAGATATAATCAGGCTAAGAGTTTGCACAATTTGAGTTTATCTTTTTTTCAGTTGAACTGAAAGCGTGTATCGGCTTATCTGAACTCAATTCATTGAACTAACAGCATGGATGGTGCAGTGCTACGATTCACAGGCATTTTCAAGTTTCTTGACATCGCTATAAAGGACACAATTTTAGAGTTTTCTTTTGAGTTTTTTAAATTCTGAGCTGGCGTTCTAGATGCTTATTCCAACGAGGTCGTCTCCTTTACGGGGTTAACTAATAGCTCATTCGCCATATTTTCGCAATAAAGGGAAGCGCCATTTTATTCATTTAATGGGGAAGTTCTCATTTCCACTACGAATGTACAATAATTCTAACAATTGCAGCAATGTTAGAAACGCTCATACTTCAAAGTTCTCTTTACAAAGTTTAGAATCTCAATATATATCTCAAGGTTATATTTCCGGGTCCTTGTGATTTATTCGAGAAATAGTGTTAATTTATGATGTACTTCAACGTTGCTAATCAAAGGCAACGTTTGATAAGTTTGAGCGAGCTAACGATATCAATATTGTTAAAAGTTTTTTTTCAATATGAAAATTTCGAAGACTCTTTTAAAGTCGAAATAAAGTCCTTGCATTCGATTAAATCCTTTTTAATTAATCTCATCTACTCTGTTCATTATGGAAAGAAGGAATTAGTCGCAGTTCCAATACAAAATATCACTTTTGACACCTCATTTAGCGACTGCTTTCTGAGCAAGAGCATTATACACGCTTAGAAGAGATTACTTTTGAAACTTTCTCAGAGCAATCGATTAAGGTCAATGTGAAGATTCAAATAAAATTCTAGATGAACAAAATAGTTTGGCAGTCGCTCATCTGAGTTTTGATGCTGCTTCAATTTATTAGCTTTTTCCGAATCCCGAACATTTAAACGCGTTATTTAAATTTGATTTGCTTCATTAGAAATTTTCTTTATGCAAACTCTTTTAATTGAGATGACAACACTGACGTATAAAAAGAGCTTTTTACAAAAAACTTGTAGTTTTAAAAATTGGTTCAAGATTCATTTGAGAGATAGCTGCTGTATTAAAGTTAAGTCATATATCGTAGATGTTAAATAAACCTCTTGCTTTGAGCAAGTCGCATCACATGAAGGCCTTCAGTACAGGAGAGGGAGTCAAAATGTAATTCATTCTTTCTGATGTGATACCTAAACTCCATTCGGGCATAGTCAAGCTAGCAACTCGAATAGCCTCTTCCAGTCAATTCAAGGCGACCACGGAGACACAGACCCGAACGAAATGCTAGAGAGCCCTGCACTAGTGAAGCAGTCTCAACAGCAACTATTACCTGCATATTTGAAAGTTCTGAAGAAGCAAGAAGGTTTCAAACTCCCATTTGATGAGGTTTTTAGTACATTATCGCTCTCTGCTCATTAATTCCCAAGAAAAAAAAAATTTTAATCCTTGACCTCGATGAGACCCTTCTTCACAGCTACAAAGAGTACCCTGGTGTACCTTCTATCGTGATACCAGTGAGTTGCCACTCTTCCAGGCGAGTTTTAACCAACTTTTAGTTAAAAGTGAGAGACATCATTCAGCTATATTACGTGATAAAGAGGCCAGGAGTCGATAAATTCTTGGAAGAGCTTATGAAATATTATAACATTTGTGTGTACACGTCAAGTGAAGAGGAGGTATGCTTTATCTCTTCTGAAATAAGAGTGACCATTTTTTTTTCTTTTGTTAGTATGCGATTGGGATCGTTGAAGCCACCGGGATGAAGAAATATCTTTACGGCGTCTACTCTCGCAAACATTGCTATAAGGTTTCTGATAATATATACGTCAAGAACCTGGACAGATTGGATTTTCCTGAAGACAACGCTGTCCTAATTGATGTATGTTTTTTTTTTCACTGAGTGGATCCAAACTCTTTGTTAGGATTTTCCTTTACAAATGAAGCATCAACCCAAGAACGGAATCATTATCAAGCGGTTTTTCAATGATACCCAAGATCAAGAACTTTCAAAACTCATCCCTTTTCTCATCCATCTCTCAAAAGTAAATTTCCTCATGGTTATCATTTATTTATCCGGTATTTTCGGAACCTGCTAGCTTGACAAAGTTACTCCTGTGGCGAAGCATATGTTTGAATTCTTTGCAGATGAACGTCAAACGAAACCTGGAAATATTCGACTTCCTCTGTTAGACGCTGACTCTCAGGGCTCAGTCGACGGAGATAACCAAGACACTTGTGATTCTTGGAAAACTCCTAAAAATCCTTTCGAGATAATGCTAATGTCGACGCAGAGCGAAAATATGAAACAAGCCACATTAACTTCAGGAGTCCCGTTGTCCAAAACAATCCAGATTTCAAAAACGAGCGAAGATAAGTCAGTGAGCGAGAAGATTTTCTCTCTCACAACAAGACCAACTTTTAATGCTGAAAAACCGTTGTTGAAAAAGTTGAACCCAAAAGAAATATGAGTTACCCTCTGAAATGAAAAAGAGATAATGTTTCAGAGAGTCACAGCAGATCAAAACGCCCACAATTTTCCATTTTCATTATTTTTCGCTTAATAAAATGGCAAAGGCCAATAAATAAAGTAATGGGAGACCATCTCTCGATTATTGAATACCGGTTATGTATGTACAATAACATTCCATAATTGAGATTTGTATATCCTGAATACTTTTGTTAGTTGTGTATTTAGAAACAATTAGGATAGCTTTTATTATTTTATCAATAACAAACTTAGCATGAGCCAAAGTGAAGAATAGTTCTATGCTTGTGAAGTATAATTAAATAGATGATTTTCCAGAGAAAAGTGATTTATTTCAAATAAGGTTTTCATTGATACATTGAAGAGCAGTGTATTGAGATCCCAATTTTTTTTCGATTCAAAATATGTTTGCTAAAATTTGAGTTGGATATGAATAAAGTTTTCCTAAGAATCTCTTTTTCTTTATTTTTATGTTCGATTCTACCGTTATGCATGTCAACTTTTTTCTTCAAGGGGCTCATCCTAAATAAGCGCAAATTCAATATTCTTCGATATCTTTTCGTTCATCTTGATTAGTAAAGTAGTATTTCAGATGAGAGATAAATAGCTCTACTATTTTATGCTGAACAAAAATACGAGTCTTCAAACACAATAAGCATTGGAAAAAGGATGAGTTCAAATCACCATTCAAGATACGCATCAGAGTCAGGTTTTTTTAGTTTTTTTTTTCAAAACAAAAAAATGCATTCTCAAGCTTTGATTTTTCTACATAAAAACAACAATCTGAGGTTTATTTTGGAGTGAAACAAATCACTCTCCCTGTTTTATCAGTCCAAATCGTAGTAAGAATTTACTCAGTTCCGATTTTGCTTGTAGAGTTTCAAAATATCAATTTTAAAAATCTTTACGCAACACCCTTTGGCTCTTTTTTATAATCTATCTTGTCTTTTGAAAAACAGCTATCGATGACCGATACGAGACCCGCTCAAAAATATCAATCCAGTTATTCACTCAATCCTACCAATTTTGACTATTCGCAGTCAACTTCCGCCTCTTCTAATTTATATCAGCCCGGCGTTAGCATATCCATTAATACTAATCCTAGCAAGTTTACTCCTCAAGTCAATATCTACCAGCAAAGAGCCCTGGATAACACAACTCCTAAAAATCAGTCAAATGCCGCCGGTATTCCTTCTCAAAAACTGACTATTACAACCATCGATGCAAGTAATAAAAGAAAATTGATCATGTAAGTGATATTTAACGTTGCACACTTAGGTCAGTCAGTAAATCCTTATGAAAGAAAAGAGCCAACTCAAATATCAGTCTCCAAAGCCTCAAACCCTGAAAATGAAACTAATCCATACAAAACTCCAACCAATGCATCACTTGGGAAGCCTTTTTCGTTTCCAAAGCAGGGAGAAGTGACAGAGAGACAATTCAACCCTTATCAGTCTTATCAGTCTCCGAGCCATGATCATGTTTTACAATCAATCAAGAAAGATGAGAGAAACCTTGATGGCACAAAACAGACAGATTCATTCGTACATAAGACTCGAGGAAACCCACCAGACACTAATCGAAGTTATGTCCCATACAAATCAAGAGAAATTTCGAGTAAAGAGTTCGATCCATACTTCTCTAATATATTCCATCGAATTACAGTTGATCAGAGCCAACCTGTTTCTGTCGTCGTCTCGAACACTATTACTCCAAAGAATTTCGAAAGAGGCCAAAGTAAAATTTGAGATACTAAGAGTCATTTTTTAATCAATCTTACGCAGTTCAAAATCAGCTGCAAAATATCGTAAATGCAGATAAAAGAAATAACATTGATTCTTTGGTGTCAAAACCGCAAAACCCATATCCCTTAACTGATAAGTCTGCTGCTACTTTGGAATATTCCAAGTCTGACGCATCTCTTGGCGTATTATTCACGAGACAGAGAGAAAAGGCCGGAATCACCGATTCTACAGATTTCACCGCTGGAAGTAAGAGTATTCTTAATCGTCTCATTAGTTCAATTTCTCAACAGAGCAGCAAGCCTTAAACCCGAATACAGATCGAGGAAGATATAACCCAATGAACTCCAGTGTACTCACAGCTGATTACCTCTCTCCGCTAAAGACCAGCAGCGAAGTTAGAGCCCTTCACCTAATTCGATCGAATGAAAAAATGGAAAGAATGAAATCTATTCCACAACTAGCTTTAGATAAGCAGTACGCTGAACTTCGCCAAAGAACTCTTTCACCATCACATATTAGACTTCCTGATCGTAATATAATCATTTAGTTTTGTTAAGTTCCAATTTGTATTTTTTACAGGCTCGACAATTAGGTCATCAGCAAGAGGTACAGTGTTGGCTCGAGACCTTGGAGCGCATCACAGTCCTGACGCTAGCAGACTTCACCAATCCGTTCACAGTTTAGCTCCTCAAACAACTAGAGGTCGAGTCAAGCCTAATTGGATAGAAGATAGCTATAGCAAACTTGAGAGGAGCTCAATCCTTCAAAAGCGGTCAGAGTATCAGATAGAATCCCAAGCGGCTCCTAATTTATCTTCGAAGCAGGTAATATTCTACATTCTTTTTACAGTAGCTTTAATTTGAACCCAAATAGCTTGCTTCACCAGCAAAAGAACTTCTTTCCCCCACAAGACAAGCTGATGACCTTACTTACTCGATAGTTCCTCTAGATTTCATTTCCTATCAAATCGTCGAAGAAACTTATGCGGATGGAACACGATATGAGGGAGAAAAAATGCTAGGGAAGAGACATGGCAGAGGCAACTTTTTCTACAAAGAAGGGTATAAATATGAAGGAAACTGGAAAGATGATAAAATGTGTGGGTTTGGAACGCTTTGGATTGAAGACCGCAGGAAAGTCTACGAGGGAGAGTGGGAAGATAACTGCTTCCATGGAAGAGGAACGATGTTCAATACAGACCTAAAACGAGTTGTTGATTTTGATGGAACAGATTTTACAAAATTGAAAGGAAATTGGCTCAAATTCGAAGGACTATTCGAAAAAGGAAAAAAGCACGGGATTGGAAGCTTGCTTCTGGCCAATGGAGACGTTTTTGTCGGGAATTTTATAAATGACGTTGTTCATGGCAAAGGATCATATACCTCAAAAAAAGGGGCCACATTTGCTGGACTTTGGCAAATTAATAAACTCGTTGAGAGATATTAGAAAAAGTTTTCGTGTCCTCATGGATTATATGACAACATGGAAGTTAAAATATTACGAAAAGAAAACAATTGATAAATATTGAGTATTGTGAGTTTGAGAGCTACATCTATCCACCGTAACAAATTATTCCCAGTCAAAAAGCACGCCTGAAAATTTAACAAACAACAAATATAATATAAACGAGTATGCCTCTCTAACTCTATCAATTGAAACAAACATCCAAACAAAAAAAATATTTGTTTTAGTCGGCTGAAATAGAAATTCCTTTTGGATAGACCGAAGTGTTTAAAATGTAGCTCGCTGGTTTATTGTCGAAAAATAACAAAAAGTACGATTGGCTTCATAGCACCTTGTCAGCATTATTGATGAAGAGATGAGCTTTGAGAGTTCATATATATTTTGGATTTAAAATGGTACTCAGACTTTTGATTTTCTTTGTTAAGATAATCCAGGAGCTATCTAGTTGTTTAACTTAACTGTAATCTTTTCCTACATTCAGTTGTGAATTAGCGATTTAACCAATTCTTCATTTGTTTTAAGAAAATTTATGGGCAGAACGTAAATTTGTTACCATAACCAAGTCTCCTTAGTTTTCAATCTAAACTTCAGTTTATTTTTCTGACTGAGTAACTTACCAAGTCCCTTTACATAATGCCAACATCAAATCAAGAGAAATGTATCATTTCCTTACTCACTTTCCATTTCACAAAAATTTATTTATTATACAGATTTAGTGAAATTCAATTAAATTGTCATCCCATTGTAATAAAACTACTCCCGTATATTATCAAACTCTAGCGATAAGTAAAATTTTACTATCCCAACTAGGTTCTTAAACCATTATTTCTTTCATTTCCAATCTGAAGAAACACTAACTCATCTTAGGAAGATTCAGACTGCATTAAAGTAATTTGTTTGGTCGGCATTTCAATCTACAATAGCAAAGTAATTCTTTGCTTTGAAAAATTAGTTGAAACTGGTTTCGAAGTTTTAGAGAACGGCTCTGGAAGTAGCATTAAGCTGATGATATTAGTCCTTTACAAGAGAAAATAGTTAGCGTATGTTCTTCTTAAAATACTGGACAATTCAACTGAGAAAAGTCTGTAATGAGGAGTTGTGTTCCATTTTGAAATGCAGATGAATTGATTCAAGCTCCAAGATCCAATAATTGTTTCTGATGATTTAGTAAATTAAGAAATTTTTGTGACGATACCATGTATGTAGATGCACATTTCCCAACCACGCATAAGCAGTACCCATCATGATGATACTTATTCTCAATGCAGACAATTAAAGGCTGATTTGTTAAGAGAAATTTCATCTAAAATGAAAGAGAAAAAATTTGACGCATGCTGTGTAGACTAGACGAATTTATGCCATGAAAACAATTACAATAAAATTTTTGTGATGATTTTTGTTGATTGAAGCGGCTATAAAAAAGGTTCGGCATCAATTCTACTCGTATGGGAGGCAAAGCTTTGATAAAAAAGATAAGAATGTAAATTTTGGGAAAATAAGGACTTTCTTTCTTTAATCCTTTGCTTGCGAATTGCTGAGGCCAGTTGAAAATTCTTTTGTCTGAACTTCTTTTTGCAGATGAGCTAACGCATTCTCTTAAATAACATTCAAAACTTGGAAAATTTTGGTTTTTAATAATTTGAAATAATTCAGCAAAAATAAAAAGTATCGAGGTAGAAAAAGCTAATGTTTGATTGTGACTATCGATTACATTGATTACAACGTGGCTCAATAATGAATATATAAACAAACAAAACAAAGAGTACTAATAACAGGTATCATATTATTGCAACAAAAGAAATGCAAAATAAAAAGAGTAACCACAGAATCGAAATTTAGAAACCAAAAGATTTTGTTGTATGGGGCTCTGAGCAATCGCGATAAGCAAATTAAATAAAACTAGTTCTAATGCCAGCACTTATCATTGAATACTGTGTTATTGAATGATATACTACTAGCTAGTTCCCTCAAACTTTCTATTTCTCAATACTATTCATACTAGCAGCCAGTAATACATTTATCCTAGCAAAGTAACAAACTCGAAATTCAAATCACTATTCCGAATCATCTGAAAATACAAAGCGATTGTAGACTAGCCAAAATTCTCATTACACAATTTCTTAGGATAAAATACCATTGATACCTTCATGATTTTCAAGGTAGCATCCTTCTTTTTGATATTTAATTGTGAAAACACGCGCCATTTAGTAATTTTCTGTTTAATAATTTATGATTTCCTAACCTATTCTTTTACAACGCATTATGAAACAGTATTTCTTTGGGTACACATTGCCATTGAACTATTTTCTATAAACACAAGATATTAATCCAAATATGATCAAGTTGACTATCAATTACCTTATCGGTAGCTTTTTAGAGTATTTTCCTTCTCTAGGATTGCTCGGAGTTTGTCTTTTCTCTCCTAAAATGCAATTCACAAGAAATATATGATTAGATTGGATTACTCTGTTAAAAGCTGCATCTATTCTTCTATTCAGAGCGATCTTCAGGTTCTCAGAAATATCTAAATGCAGATTTCTTCGGTTTATTGCGCTGCTCATCACTATTGAAACATAACTTCTTACAACTGAGTCTTCCTCACTACGTCGAGAAGACCGCTGTCTTTCTAACTTTAAGCTCTCGTAAATTTCCTTCGGAAACTGAGATATCCGTTGCGATTTTGATTCAGCCTTAGCACTGGGCTTTCTTTTTGGAAAAATTTTTATTAATTGATGCTGTACATTGGCAGTTGAGGTTTCTCCATTTCTGCCAACAAAACTGCTAATACTCCTATTGATGGAAGCTCTAGAAGTTCGAAAATCGCTATGAGTTTGTTGGTTGATTGTATCTATCCTCTTGCTACTCCTTGGTTCAGATGTTTCTCTTTTCAGATTTTCCACTCTAAATGAGGGCAGTTCCAGAGAAGTAGCATATGCTGGTTCACGAGATTTTAGCGATCGCCGCCCGACAGTGGCTTGGTACTTTGCAAGACTTTTGTCCTCAAAAATATCTGGTGAATCAGTTCTGATTCTCATTGGAAATGGTGATTCGGAATTATATTTCTGCAACAGAGGGCTGTCATTTGAGATTCTATATGGTGCAAGTGTTGGGTGGCTGAGTTGGGATGATATTTTATAAAAAGAATTAATTATGGGTGAGTTATTATTATTTGGCGCCTTCGGCAAACGCTGAGCACTTAAACTCCCCAATATGAGATGGTTATCGATGCCTTCAGGAATGATTCGCTTTCCCATATTCCGGGGAAGAAGAGATTTCGTATTAATCAAAAAGGAGTTAATTGAATAAGGATTATCTGACGACTTCTCAATACGACTCGTACTGGAATTGGAGGTCTGTCCCTTTTTGATAGCGAGATATTTGAACAAAGTTATTTATCCTCTTCTTACCTGCGGACGAGCCTTGAGTGGAGCAAGCTGCTTGTTTCGATCGAAATTTCCAACTCTCATAGGAGATATATTTAATCTTCTCACATGTTTGGCCTAGTAAAGTCAGCAGTCAAGACTGCCACTGGAATTACGTAGTTTTCACTGTCTTCACGTTCACTTTTAATCGACGAATACAAATGGGAATTGAATTTCAAAAGTTGCTTTGAATATGGAACTTCCTGCTTGAATCAGATATGTACTACCTCCAAGAGCAATTCTTTACCTCATTTTCTTCAAAAATATGTTTGTACTTCTGATAAAACACCTCTGACATCTAGCCACTCATGATGGTAGTCCCGACCTAAATAAAATATTAATTGTGAGTTTTAATATGCTCTGTTTTACTCTAGAAAGACAGCTCGCATTTTTTTCTTTCTCTGCATAAGAAGCCCTTCTATCATAGTCAGTTGCATGTCGTTCATGTTAATGCTGTTGATGACATCCAATCTCACTTCTTCGATGCCATCTCTGAAGCATCCTATTTCATAACCTTCAGAGAATATTATTTCGGAATTAACAACATTTTATATGCAGAGAATTCTTTGCTTCTGATTAGTTTCCAATACTATTAAAGCGTTTGAGCCTCTTTTTCCTCAAATGGTACGTTGAATTCCTTTGTTGAAAACAAAGAGTATAATAGTGCTTGGAACGAACAAAAATTATTCGAATAAAAAAACTGAAAAAATTAAATATCAAACGAAATGGAGCCGGGACAAACTTCGATAAAAGTAACATTTTCATCAACCATCAAACTGAGAGAGCATAGATTCTTAGTGTGGGAGATTCACAGGTTGGAAAGAGCTGCCTGATTAAACGATACTGTGAAGGAGGATTTGTTTCAAGGTATATTACAACGATTGGCGTTGATTATGGTGTCAAAAAAATGAACATCAGAGGGAAAAAAGTTGCGGTAAGCATCTCTTTCTGATAATAATCACCTCATCTCGATATTGCAGATTAACTTTTTCGATTTATCCGGAGATCCCGATTATGAAATCATCAGAAATGAATTCTATTCCAATTCACAAGGAATAATTTTGGTTTTCAACCTTGATGACAGAGACTCGTTCTTAAACCTTGCTCAATGGGATAAAGATTTGAAAAAATATGGTGCTGACCCAAAAGCTGTTATTATCGTCTGTGGAAACAAATCAGATCTAAAAAGCAGAGTAATAACTACCTCATTGGAGACTAAGCTGAGCTAATTTTTTATGAAATAGCAAGTAGAACAGGGAGAAGTCACCAAATTCTGCAAATCAAAAGGATGGGAATATTTTCAGACTTCCGCAAAATCTGGAGAGAATGTTGCTGATGTAAATTCTGTCCTTTGTTTGCACTTTTTTCCTAATGCTAATTGTTATAGATGTTTGAGAAATTGTTCGAGCGCGTGGTCGCTGTTTGTGACGAGAATAAAGAAAAAATTCTCTCTTAATTATTTTAACCTTGCTCACTTTCCTACTTAATAATCATTATTTTCATATAGAATAAGGACTTTTTTGAAAATAGTTGAAAATAATCATCAAATAACTCCAAAGATAAATGTTCCTCTTTTTTGTTTTTAAAGTCATCAATGTAATCATATTGCTAGATAGTGAGCACGCGAACGAGTGTGAATAAATCTTATTTCGCTGCATTTGCCTTAAAAATAAAACTTTATTTATATAAATTGATTTCTTGTTGAGTCAAGGTACATGAAAAATAGCTTCTTACTATCTCCATTCGTTTCGAGAATTGTCGAAGAGGTAAGCTTGTTAATAAAATGGATGCTCAATAACATCAATTATATAGGAACTCAACCAAGGGAAAGTGAATCATGTTTCATCTCCTCTCAACAAAAAATTTAAGCTCGATTTTTTGAACGTAATGTTCATTTACTTTCTTCATCAGCAAGTATCATATGTATAGCCTCATGATGCCGACATACTAGAAATGCCTGTCTTTATGCTTGAGAAAATCGACGTATTATCTCAACTACGGAAAAGAAGTCAGCTAGATGAAAATTGGCATCTAATCGGAAAGGATATACTTAATCCTTTCGGAGCAAAACACCGCGCAATTTTCAAACATAAAACCGAGCAAGGCAAAAAGGGAATTAAATTCACGGCATCGACGTCGATTCAAAAAGAAATCCAGAGAAGTAATACAAAAATTGAGCGACTATCCTATTAACCAACACCATTTCCCAAAGAGAAACAAGAGAAGCAAGAACAAATTGAAAAAGAGGCCAGACGTAAACGAGATGCGCAAAATCGGAAAAAAGTCACCTGGTTTTTGAGAAGCAGCCCTAAGAAAACCATTGTGCTCCCTTCACCAGAAATTGATTCAAATCCTGAAGAGATTTCAAAATCGATTGTAGTCGATGAGATTATTCAAGCAGGAGCTCTCACTGATTTGAAATCTCCTATCGAAAGAAAAATTTATAAAAGTACAGCTCTTTGTTTTTTTCAACATTCCTCTAACATTTTGAAACATTACAAGCTCCTGGAGAAATTTTAAACAAAGAATTACTTAACACTAGCTGGAGTGGTATGCCAGTTGTTTCCCTATTAGACATGCTTGAAATTGAAGAATCAAAGACAAAGAGGGCAACAGACCTTAAAATGGTCTCTCCAAAACGGAAAATGGGTTCAGGAACCTCTACACCGCCTGATACAGCTTTTCAAGGTGCGACTAACCATATTAAGACAATCCGAAGAAAATCTTGTGAATGCTGGGAATGTGGAGGCATTTCTAATTTAGAAGTGAGAACACTGCATATAAATTGTGACATTCCATCGATGAATCACAGAGCTTCATTAAAAGAACTAAAAGAGTTGAATCCGCATCTCAGAATAAATATATTATCTGATCAAAAACGAAATTCTGGATTGGGTCATCGGCTTGGGGGTAGCAAAAGCAATTATAGAAGCATTAGGACTCCCACAAACCAACGTCAGACAATTCTTTCGTTTCTGACCTCCCCCAAGCTGTCACAACACAAAAGAACACCAAGCGACAAAGGCCAATATGGCGAACTAAATGATCTTGAGAGTCCAGTAAAATCAATCAATACAAGCGCTTTCGGGACTGCAACAAATTTAGAGGACTACTCAGGCTTTAAATCTCCTATACGATCCAGAAAGAATACTGGGACAGACAGAGGAAGCCAGCCAGGCTCAATGAAATTTCACGAGTTCGAGGAAGAGCAGAAATCACCACAATCAGCATCAACTTTCAGCAAATTCTTGCATGAAGGTCTAAGTCCTAAACTGCAAGAATGGAAAACGAATGAAAGTCCTCAAAGGCGAAGTGACTCCAAAAAGATTACAGCAAAAAAGCGAACTCAGAAACTTCATACCTTTGATGAGAGTAAAATCAATTGTTTGACTCAAGGATTGGATTTCACTTCCCATGGAACTGAGAAAGACCATATCGATGAGAAGCCTGTTGGCGTGGATGATAACAACCCGAGTAAGGCCCACTCTCCAGGGAAAATTGATCTGAAAGGAACCGCTCTATTTGAAATCACTCAAGAAAATCACGAAGAATCCCCAAAATTACCGAAAAAAAGGCTATTCTCTCATTCTCCAGACAGTGGAACGTTAATTAAGCCAATACCGACTGAGAAGAGTCTCCAGGCTGAAACCGATAATGCACCTAATGACTTCATAACCACTGTAGATTCGCAGAGGAGTGAAAAAATAATATTGCACAGATCCCACCTACAAGCCAACATAGGCCAGAATGATAGTTCATCTCCAATGAGCATAACAATTATGCATCCAAGAGCACAGGTAAATCCTCAGAATGCCTTTGTGACTCCGCAGCGAGTAAAGAGAACACTCTCTCCTTCTTACCAATTTTCGGGTTCAACCATCGACACACAATCAAGGTATGCCGCGCATCTTACTGCAACAAGAGATAAAGCTCAAAAAAGTGCATTTGAGTACATCAAATCTCGTCGAATTGAATCTTCGCCTGAGCAGAGGATTTTGAGAACATACACTTCTAGCAGCTTCTTCATGAAAAGAAAGCAAGAATTTCCTTCTTTAGATGACAACTCAAAAGAGGTAGAAATTAGAAGTCCAAAAAACGTCTCTCTTGAGAAACTTCAAAAGAAGCGCCATGATAGTGAAAAAAAACTTGAGTTGCTTTTGAAAACGAGAAATGAGAGGGAAATCCAAAAGAAGAGGTACAATCTCTCAATGACTGGCCATGAAACTCAAGTCCCATCAAGGAATTCCAAAATAACAACGAATTATGAGGATTGCTCTTCTGTGGAGTTTTCCGGAAAGAGGATTCAAACTTCAAATACAGAATTCACATATGACGGTATAAAAACTCCTTCAAATCAGAATTTGAGATTGACATCAGCAAGATCTAATATTGCGCAAACAGTTGCTGCCTATAAAAGTCTTGCAAGAGCTGGCAATGCCAATGTTCTAAATAAAATGTTTTCGACTAGTATGTACACGAAACTTGAACGCATTGACGGCTAGTCTAGAGCAGATAGATCCATCATAGTTTTTTGCTTTTTATTCAAAGAATATCTCAAACTATTGTCATTTATGCTTTGCCCTTCACATATTCTAGATGTCTAAAACAGGAGAACTAGATTAAATCTGAAAATGACTTACTTACTCCATATGTTTTAATTTTTAGGAACGTTATTGGGACATTGAGATTAAAATATCAAATCCGTTGCTAATTTAGAATATAAACAGTTCTGAAATTTAGTTCAAAATAAATCCAGGAACAAGCCCAGGTGGCCTGCAGTCACTAAAGTTCTCTGCAATCAGCCATAAAAACAAGACGATCAAAAACATTTCCTGTTGCTGGTGTCGCGGCAGGGATTTTTACATAAGAATTGTCATATTTCCATAAATAATTGCATAACTCGATGCAGTGACAGTTCATTTCTTGGGATTTTGACATAGATTGATTTTAATAGGAAAGTCTGTTGCTATTCTTAAATTCAATGCTAAGGACGTTGATTCAAATTTTGTATCATCCACAACAATAGAAAAAATACTGCTATTGGTAATATTTTTAATGAAGAAAGCACGCTAAGTACAAGCCTTCTCAATTTTTCTATTTTTTACGAGCTAAAGAGTCTATAAAGAATTAAGAATAGTAATAGGCTTGCGATTGTTGGAATTCTGTTTCAGCACGGGGACCGCTTTCATTGAGACTTATCTTTTGAACTTTCTTAAAAGGGAAAGAATCCATGAAGCTCTCTATGTTATCGTCATCGTTATGATAATAGAAATCCTCTTGATATTCCCAGGATGGTATGAGATTCTGATTGCAGTAAGATGGAGCGTGTGAGAAAGTTTGCTGTCTTTCTGAAGAGTCAACCCATTCATTACTGTCATGTTGAGGTGCTGTTTGCATCGAATAGCTGTAAGATGATATGTTTGGCTTATTTGTTCTGGGATTGGATTGACCTAGAAAGAAAATTATGTAATGAATTACATCTTCATAGTTACTGTCCATCCATGCTTCATGCCGCTGCTCGCGTTGAATTAAATTTTTCAGCGATTGGGAACTATTCTCATGAGTCTTAGCAAGATTTTCAAATATGCTTCCATTTTGGTTTTCATTCTTCCACATGCTCTGTTTAGAGGGATATTCACGATTATCTCCTGTTCTCGATCTATTTTCAGCAGCCGCAGTGAAATGACCGCCGGATGTTTCTTTTTTCTCTTGAGCGGAGATAGAATTTTCAATAAATAACTCCTGACTACCAGATCTCTGCGCAGCGAATAATTCTTTGAGTAGAATATCGATCTTCTGGTTTCCATCCTGCCGGAGATGAGTTAGTTCAGAAAACAAGGCTTTAATATCATTGTGCTGCTTCTCGATTGTCGTCCTTAAGCCTAATGCTGCGTCTTCAAATTTCTTGACTTTTTCATTCAATTCTTTTATCTCCGATTCAAAAGATTCGATTTCTTTGTTCTGGGTAATATTGTTTCTATTCGCCCGGACTTGGGTCCGTTTCTCGACAAAAATCTCATCATCATCCTCCTCGTCTTCGGATTTATCGTGGCACAATTTCATCCTTTTGATTTTCTGGAGTCCGCTTTCATAATATTAAATAAAGAAATCTGGAAATACCATACCTTCCATTCTTTTGGAACAAATCATGAGCGAAGCAGGCATCTGCTTGTTCTGACTTCACTTTATAAAATCCGTACATATTTAACTTTGAATCAATTTGTTAGTTAGACCGGCCGCGGATGTAGAAAAATTATACTTGTCTTACAAAGGAGGAGTAATTCTTATGTTTGAAATACAGCGGTAAAATGCGGTGTGAGAAATCTGAAACGTTATGAACTAGGAATCCTTTCTCATCTTCAGTCCATGTCACAGTCTCGCTGCAGCTTTCATCCTATGTAAAAATGTTCAGACTCTTGACCCAAAAGATAAGATGACAAGACAGAATTCATGAGTTTAAAGTTGAGGAATCAAGGTTATTATGAGTTTTACTTGTAAAATTTGGTACATTTTCATGATAAACGGCGCCGTGATGCTTTTAGAGTTCTTACTTTTCTTGTTCTTCTGATTAGATATAGTGTTTTTATGTGTTTCCATCGAAAATGATCAGGTTTGCAGAATTTTGTTTTGAAACAATTTGATTATATAAAAAAGTCAAAACTCCTTGCTGAAATTAATTTGTGTAAGCTCCCGCTTTCTAATCTGAAAATTAAATACAGTTATGCCGAATGATTGAACTGGACCAAATTTACATTTCGATTACTGTTTATTAGAATGAAAAGTTTTTTCCAATTTGTTTGTACCAAGGATAATATCACTATTTTTAGTTCTGAGAACTTATAAAATATGCATTTTATTAAGCGAGTTTTCACACAGATAGCTAATTAAATTTCCTTTTAGAACAAAATTTACCGAATGAAAACGTCTTTAGTTCAGTCCCTGACGATTCTTTTTTTGATTGTCGATGATGACTGTATCAATCGTTTTTTCTTAGGAATTCAGTCAAGAGTTTAGGGGAGTACCATGACCGTCTATATAACTAATTCTGAGCACATTTCATTATGGAGTGTTGCATAAAGAGATCAGAGGAAACGTATCAAGCTATACAAGGGAAGCAATAAAATTTCCAATTCTTAAAGTTCTACTGGCTTCTATAAATTTAATACTGGATAAGAATGTATTATATTAGATCATTCAATTTTAATAAAGGTCCGATTCTTCTCGAAGGAGTTCCGCTTTGCTTTTAGTTAATTCGATTAGATAGAGCTTGTTGTATTTAAACTGAATGATTTATCATATTGAGGTACTTGTATATAAATAGCTTACGGACAATTTTTGTATTAATTAGAGTGATTCCTGACTGAATGACTGGAAATTTTTTTCCACGATGGAATTTTAATTAAATAATAATTCCGGAACGTATTTTATTTTGGGAGCCAAAGATAGCCGAGATATTCAGATATTAATTATTGGGGTTGAGCAAAAGGGTGTTGATGTGCAGTCAGAGTGCTGCTTTCTGCTGTTTCATCGTTTCAACATGCCAGAAGTCCAACAATTTCCAAAAGTTAATTTACCAGGATTTCTCGTGCTTCGACTTACGCTTTCTAAATTCGAAAGATGATGAATCGAATTCATTTGATAAATTTTTTAAGCGGTTAATATTGCTCTATTAGCAAGGAGCGAATATTATTTTGCTAAAATCGTTATTGACAGTTCTTAGAGGCAAGGTATTTTGATAAAATATCATTATCTTTTTCAATGTTAATAAGATACCGCACCTAGCATCTAGATCAGAAGCACTTGCTTGAAAAAATTCTCATGAGAAAAAGGTTATTACCAGAGTATTTGTAAAAAGTAATTAAAAATTGGAAAAAGTTCTAAATGTTCTATTAATAATTTAAATTTAAGAAGCCTTTCTTGAAAAATAAAAACTTTGTCAGTGACAATTAGCAAGAAGGAAACTAGTCCTAAGAGCAAACTCTCATCCATTTCAGCTACCTTTCCTGAAAATGAGTTCGGCCGATAAAATCCGAAAACTCATGAATATATTGCGGTAGTATCCAATGAAAACTTTCATCTTCTTCTAAATAATAATCATATCAAAAACCTTTTTTGACAAGAAACACATTATTCAGTAAAGGTATCATATGTTTTGACGTTCTGAATTGCATTTGTTAGTAAGTGATATATATATATGAAAAATTTTGTGATATATCCAAATTTCAAGATTTAGACATGACTTTTGAATATGAGAGCAGTAGGAGTAAAAGATACTTTAAAATAAGTACATGCTAAGTGCGGTGAAGAAGTATATGCAAAGTTATAGCTGCTTTCATAACCACGAGTTCTCAACCTTTTATATTATCAAAATTAAAAGATTTGATAATTGTATTGATGGAGATTGCATCAATTTGCCTATGGCAGACGAAATGTACTGTCATTGCTGGTACTAAGAAAAAGATTAAGTCAGATATGATTTACAAATATAAACGTAACAGACACTAATATGATCTTACTGAACTTCAAAGTTCTCCCATAACTCTAGTACTTATATGGATGAGAGATCCCTTTTTTTGTAAGAATCATCAGATATCTTTTCCCTTTTATCAAGAGATAAGATTAAGGAGCAATAGAGAACATTGTGAGTAAGCAAAATTACATCCCAGAACTATATCAAAGAAGAGAAAGCTTTGGAAACCCCAAAATGTTGAAACTTGGATTGTTCAAGATATCATTTCACAGAAAAAATTATTACATTCAGGACGTCAGCAGAAAAATTTAGACTAGTTCCAATTCTTAAAGTGTGCTAATTAGACACTTACAAAAAGAGGCTATGACTTTCAAGGGATTAGTTGATTCACTTTTTTTTCATTTCATTCCCAATTCCGATACGCCTTAGAGCAATTTAATTTAAAGGAAATGTGTATCATTTAATGTCTGTATGTCGTTATAATTAAATTCTGGAGCTTATGGTTATTCTTACTCCTCTACAATTATTTATTGTGAATTCCATTATTCAATAGCAATCACATTCATCAGATGACAAACAGCTCATTTATTTCTAAAAATATTTTTTTTGGTCAGCATTGACAAATATGAAGAAGTTCCAATTATTGGTCTTCGCTGTAGTCAGGAAGGTTAGTGAGGTCGAGATCTTTTCCGGTGATCTGTTTGTAGAGTCTCAACA
>ENA-UOTZ01000854-UOTZ01000854.1-compost-metagenome-genome-assembly--contig:-NODE-854-length-24227-cov-4.272712_pt1 | contig 24227 bp, 19 predicted proteins | sample MGYA00238144_ERZ746983 | MGnify/ENA primary metagenome ERZ746983 (study PRJEB28759, sample SAMN06268863) | compost metagenome | isolation source: single cell | place: USA: California, Emeryville, Joint... | reverse complement strand
AATTACAAAGAAGCTTGAGAATCCAACGCTTTCTCGAAGCACCGTGAATCAACGAACTGTACTTAGCTATATTGATGCCTATGTACTAATATTATTTTTGAATTAGGTTGCAGTCTTTAAAAATGTGCTACTCTCTCAACTGAGCAGCAAAGCAGCGACTGAGATCACCTCTAGAAGTCTCTCACTCGAGGCAGACCAACAACGTGAAAGATTCCTCATTAACTTCACGAAAGTACAGGAAACCAAATTCATGATGCAGAAAAAAGGTAGCACAGCTTCTTCTTATGGCGTAGACTGAGAACTCTTTTCAGGGAGAACCGCGGGAGGAATCAAACTTCGTGAAGTCCACCTAAAAGATGGCGACTTTTTCAAATTTTCCCAAAGTAAGGGCTCCAAGGTGTATCCAATTTCTACGAACTTCCTGCCACAGACAAAGGTTGAAATTAATATGTTGCTGTCGTTTTTACTTACTCGGCATTTACAGGAGGAGTATGACATTTACAAGATAGGATTACCCTGGATCTCGAAGGGAGAGTATGCAAAGTCAAAGCATAGGATTCTAATTCAGAGACATCCTAAGAACTTATTCGAAAAGGAGCCTTCCAAAAAGAAAAGTGAGTCTCCAAGAAAGAAAAAAGGCTTTGACGAATATGACAGTGCATTCTATTTCGAGAAAGTGGAAGACGTAAGAAAACTCTGTCATAATTCAATGGCTTAACTTCTACGTGCCGTAGTACATCAAAGTTCGCAATTACATGCAAATTCTTAAGATATTGGATATTGACGACAGAACTAAACCTTATAATCAGCGGGTTCCAAACATCCTCTTCAGCATGAGCGAGTCGTTCAGACTACAGCTAGTCGCCAAGGTTTTCTTTTTCATTTGGTTTTATCTTTTCATCACCAAATGCTTAGACTAGAAAAAACATTCGCAGGATTGCCGATCAGTTAGAACAGGATCGAAGGCAGCATAAAGTAGAATAAATCTTTCATTAATATTCACTCTGAATAACAAATTTGCAGCAAGAGACGATCACCAACTCGATTATTCTGAAGTCGTTCGATAACTATCTAAGAAAGGGATTTATTAATAGAATGATGGACAAGGCTTCAGGTGTAAGCAAGGAGAAAAGAATGGGAGAAGAACGTTACAGGAGACGAATGATGATCATCGGGTTGCTTGATAGTATCAAATTTATCAAGAATTACGACAAGATCTGTGTAAATCTTCTCATGAAAACTTGGGCCGAACTCGCTGAGATGAGAGGGCTTCCAGATCGTGAAACAATACGAATTACATTTGGAGGGATTGAAATTCCCAATACAGTCATTAAACCGATCTTCAGAGTCTTTGTGTTGGTAAGAATTTTCTGCATTTGATTAGTGAGTGATTCTTTGCCAAATAGGTGGAGAGGAAAAGCAATGAGCGTAGTTACCCGGGGCCTGTTAACATTAATGGAGAGCCCACCTACTCCGAAGAAAAAGAGATCCTGTTGAACGCGATTCTCAGATATAAAGCTTCCGACAAGACATATTATTGGAAACTTGCACGCCACACAATTGAACCTGTTTCAAGCAAAGGCTCTGAAACGACTGATCGTTTCACTTTGAATCTCGATTCAATGTCTCGGGAGTTTTTGGATTGTGTCCAATTGAAGTTTACATTGCATGACGAAAACGACAACCTTCGAGCATTGTATTTTGCAAGACTTGACCACCTATACCTGCCTTCCAAGAAAGGGAAAGACATCGCGTTTGCAATTGGTGAAGAAAACAATGTTCAGCACATCGTCTTTCTGAAAGTGCATTCGCATCTGCCAGACCGACCATTCATCATTTCGAGAACCAAAGCGCTAACAGCAGATTATCTACAAGATACTTTCTTCAATTTTGCGTTCCCATATCCAAACACAACTCCTCGACAGCATAAGTTCTTGTGTCTCCTTCCTGAGTCATGGAGAATTTTGGATGATAACATGAGAAACACACATCGCTCAGGGAATCTTGGAAAGTGGATCCAAAAAGTCAAGTACCGACTTTCAAGGCACTATCACAAGAAGAATGCTGGCCATATCGCAAAACTTGAGAAAGCAAATGCTCTTTGGGCTGAGCTTCAGTCTGAGCTTGCAGTCTATTCTGCTGGAAATTCTCTCGAAGAAGAGCAAGTCTACATTGACAACGACCACCTCGATCGATTGACCGATATCGAAGCTCTAATGAAAAATCCTAACCGACAACCCCTCTCTGGTCCAAATAAAGAAAACACTGTTGTGGTTTCTTATCTCTTCAAAAGAGATAGATGGGAAAATGTTCCAGAGTGGCGCTCATTCTATGAAAAATTAAGAAATCTATGCGTTATGGGACTTCCTTCACAGCTCCGTAAGATCGTTTGGTCAGAATTAGGACGTACATGCTACTTCATAAAGTTCACGGAAAATATGATGAAGATAGTCGCAAATCAAGATCCAGAATTTAGACTTTTGGACGATAAATTTCCACCTCAACAACTTAATGAAAGCAAAAGAGTGTATGAAAACCTAAAGTTCCAGGCTTTCAGAAAATATTACTATGTTTATCAAGAGCTCGAAGAAGATATTGATGTCCTAAAGCGAGACCAAGGCAAAAAGAAACTTGACTACGAAAACGAATTGAGGAGCATCTGCAAAGTTTTCATTCATTGGTCACATATGTGTGCAGAATTCCCTGCAGAAAATTTCCGTTTCTATGTGAGCTATTCCCGATCTTTACTCACATTATGTCAGTCCTTGATTATCTCTTTGAACTGCAACTACCTACATGCAGAAACACACATCGAAGAGGATGTTATTTTCTGGCTACTGGTGTCTCTTACGACATACATTCTCTCAAGCTACTATGAAACCAATGAGAACGCCCTCACGGTCGATATTGCTGCTGATCAAGCCACTCAAAAAGCTCGGAAGAACAACAAATTTACGACTTCAGCTCTCAGATGTTTTGAGATGAGAGGAATTAAGGGCGATTTGCTACTACTCAGATTACTCGTCAGAGAAAAATTGCCGGAGGTCTTCCAAAAATTCGAAGAGATGGGATTACCTCTTGAGCAATACTTTGCCGATCACATGCTCACTCTGTTCTCCACAATGTTTAGTCCTGCCATGGTTTTCAGAATCTGGGACTTGATCTTCCTCGAAGGGTCTGCATCCAATCAGGTGATCGATATCAATGAACGTTGTTCAATTCTAACCTTCTGCTTTTTTAGGTCAGAAGCCACCGAACGATAGTGATTACAGTGTTATGCATTCTTCAAAACTGTAAGAAGATGCTGCTGATGGCCAAAAACTCAAACGAGATCAAATACATCATCGACATTTACAGTAATCCTTGTGATATTCCGTTCGTACTTATTTATCTTTTCTCGTTTGCAAAAACAGCCAAATTCGAAGTGGATTTCGATGATTTTATCAATCAGATCCAGTATAACGTTGCTCACTTAATGGAGCAGGTGCTTCCAGATACCCAAACGATTTCTCAAAAAATAAACTACATCAAATTTGTCTTCTCCAAGAACTTTAATAAGTACGATAACACTATCCTGCAAATAGAAGATATCATCAGAGACCACAATCGCCCTATATTTGACCAAAACATGACTGTCTTTGCACTCTTATATCCACCCAAACTACCAGGCATTCAGACAGAGGCTCGCATTGACAGTTTACCATTTACATTGCTCTCAGAAGTCATTAGAAAATTCCTCAAAATCTACGCTTATCCAGAACAAAAGAAACAGATTGATCTACTTCAGACAAAAGAAGATGAGCCTGATGACATGAAACAGACCTGGAAAGGTGCGCGAGGCACCACTAAAAAAGTGTACGCTGAAATCGAAGTTGATCCTCAGAGATTCTTGAAGACTAGATTTACTCACATTCAGATCATGATCCATCGGCTAAACATTTATTGGCCCGATCTTGAATTCCTCACCTTACGAGTCTCATACGAAAAGGAAAATTTCGATAAAGTTGGATTGAACACCTTGGAAGTCGATTTCCCAGTGGAATTCCTCGTCACTGGTACCACCAACGTTGCGAGATATGTGACAATAGAACTCATTAATCATCGCGATAAACAGGATCCAAAGAAGATAAAAACTGTCAATGTGGATTTGAGAAGCATCTCTATTGATTGTCTTACGAAACTCGTGCTCAAATTCGATGAGATAACTGCGAAACATTTCCATGATAACTTTACTACATCTGAAGTCGAACTATCAGTTCTGTTGCTGGGAGCTCCTCGAGAGAAAGATATTAGTGAACTTGCTCAAGAACCCAGAAACTTAGTTATTCCTGATCTCGAAATAGTAAGGGCTAGAAATTAGGTACGACTTGCTTACTCTAACCACAATAGGGAGACCAAAAGAAATTTGAGACAATGAAACTTGAGTCAATATTCCAACGTTTCTCTGGTGAACGTGATGAAATCCTCAGCCTGGATAGTATGAGTTACACGCTGTTTAATAAATCAAAAACAGCCTGGAAAGAGAGTAATTTATTCATTTGAATGAGAGTACTAAACTAACCTTCATCATATTTGAATGACAGATTTCAAAATGAGCTATCAAGAATTTTCAGAAGTCGCAAGGAAAGTAATGCCTTTCTGGCAAGGAAGGGTGGATTTCAGCAAATTATACTCTGCAATCCAATTTGCTACACCAGGAAAGAGCTTTTACTTTAATGATTTCCTCACACTATTGATCCTCTTTGCTAAATTCTCTTTCCGCAAAAAAATGACCCTTCTCTTCGAACTATATGCCGCCTTCAATGATACTTTCAGATCTAAAGAAGATAGTAATCCTCATCTCTCTCCTCGATGTTTTTCTTACATGAACATTCAATTTAGTGCAAGTCTCTTCAAGTGTCGTCCGTGGAATTACCTCATTTTTATATGATGTCTTCATGATTTACATCCCACAAAACGACATTGACAATATGATAGACACATTGTTGGTTGGATCCTCGACGCTCGTCAATAAAGCTATATTCAATGGAGATTCTGAAAATAAAATCGTTCTTTCGGCCTCCACTTTCAACCATCTTGCCAACTACATGCACTTATACTTCTATAGCAAAGATGTGTATCTCGGCGATGCAGAGCTCCTCAAATATCTTAAAGAAGTGTTTTATATGGAAAAGCAGAGCTCTCCAAACCCTGACGCTTTCAAAGTCAACCAGAGAAATAAATTTGAGATGCATTACTATACAAACGGAATGAGACACAAATTCAAAGTCGAGTTTGACGACAACTGGCAAGTTTTGAGTGATTCAAAGTTCAGTTCGAAGAATCTGAAGCTCAATATGAGACTTCTTTACCACAACAAGAACGTGGTCCCTCTCAATCATGCCAATGTCTTGCTGAATCAAGAGCAATTCATTAGCATCTTCGAAAGATTGCCTATGTTAGATTACCTCTGCGGATTCGAAAACACTATCCCTCCACAACAACATTTATCTGCAAAAACTAAAATCGTCTTCGAGGTAAGCCAAAGTCAGCTGAACTAATGTTTACTCAACGATGAAATCTTAGATCAAGTATAATCAACAGATAGGATATGCCATTTTCGTCGACCATGAGTTTGCGCCGAAGAAAGCTGTTGTCAAGAGCGACACGGTAATCATAATAAATAAACGCTACAAAGCTCATACTGTTTTCTTAGAAAAAACCATTCAATTACCTGGTAAAAGAGTGGAGACAACTGGCGAAGGGAGTCCAAGAATCTGTTTCACCTCTATCCACCCTCAATAAAAAATCTAAAGCGATTGCAAGAGATTTCGAAGAGGAGGAAGACCAAATATATGAACTTCACAAGCCTCACCAAAAGCTATCTATATACTTCCCACTTAAAAAGCTAGCTCAGCAAGTCAAAAGATATGTTATTAAAGATCTCATGGTGAAGATACAGGAAAGACTCTCCCAAAATCTTCATCCACCGAAGAATCCCTTGATATTAGAACGTCTCTATGATCTAGACTATTCAATTTTGGTTTCCATCAATGAAGGACAACATAAAAGGCTTTCAAACTTTGAAAACTCACTCTTCCAGACTCTTTATGAAATGGAAAACTGTCTTCAATCGGTACTAAATAAATGAATATTGGATTGGAGCTAATTTATATTTTTTCACAAAAACAGCCTATCGTGGATATCAATGTCGTGATTGATTTCCAGAGCTCACGTCTGATAGAACCTTCTGACACAGACACTTTCAATCAGCTTGGTCTGTATCGTTATGCTGACTCCTCAACTGAATGGCTTCCATGCAAAATTGAATTCAAGTTCTTAGCGAAGGCTAACTTACAAGCAAGCAAGAGAAAAGGCGTTGAGATCATCAATTATGAAGAAGTGGATGGATTTGGAGTCACTTTCGAAAAATTCCCTGAGGGTAAATCTACAATAATGTAAAGTGATTAAAATTCGAAAAATCCAGAAACTGTTTTGAAAAAACGAAGTGAAGTCGCTTTGATTCACGATATTGACCTCGTAGAACTTCCTACTAGAGTGTTAGAGGTAGTTTGATGCAATATTCTAGTTTGTCCTCATCTTTTCAATTTTAAATAGGACTTGCTTCCAAAGCCAGAACAAGAAAAGCTCAATAGCATGTCTTTCAGGGCCGGATCTGGAACCAACACAGCAGCAAATATGACCATGAGAGGAGGTGAAGCGTCTGACTTCCTTGGTGCTACTGCTGATCGAAGAGGCTCAGTACTTAGAAAATAATAAATGGCATTTAAGAATATATCAGTTGAATCTTCATATCATTATAGTATTCTCAGACAGACATAAACTAGACTAAGAATTAGCATTAATAATAAACCAAATAAACTGCTGAATAGCATTTAGAAAATGGGAATGCTTTTGGACTATAGTTTTTCGTCTAGTTTTTCGTCTGGATAATTCAAGCTAATATAAATAAGATAGGATCATCTTTGACCCAATTCAATCACAAAGAAAGCTTTTTTAATTTTTGGTTTCTATAATGTTGATCAGCCATCACAAGCAACGAAAAAATTTTCCTATTAGAGGTGTGCAGAAATGATTGGAAATTATAAAGCTATTTTTTGTTTCCGAGAGAGAGACAGAAAACATGCTCAGATGTAGTTTAGATGGTGGTAATTGAAGACATTTGGAAGTACATAAAGACGTTGACTCTTGAAATGATACATCATCATGATGAAAAACTACAACGAACCAATTGAGTTAAATATTCTTGATATTCATTAACAGAATGAGAAATACGTGATTCTGAATCAACAAATTCCTCGATTTCCAGGGCAGTCTTGTCAGAGGTACTCTCAAATTGTTTATCATATTCGAGAACAGTATCTTTACCTCCAATCAGCATTTCCAAAATTCCCAAGTTATCAATAGCACAGTCCTTTGAGCTTAAAATTTCAGCCACCTTAGCATTGATTCTTTCGGTATTGCTTTTTACAGCTTGAGGCTTAAATAATGCCGGCGAAGGATTCGGATTCAGTTGAGTTTTTTGTTCTTCAAACAAAAAATAGGCGCTAGTACCCTTAGCAACACCAGGACTCTCCTTAAGAATAGAATGATCAACCAAAGGAGATCCTTGTGGAGGTAAATACTCTTCAGAATGTGTACTTTTCTGCAGATCAGGAGGAGATTTCGGCATATTGTCGAGAGATAAATTCCTCTGTGCCCTGAGAGTTTGTGGAGTCCTGAGCAATGATAGCGAGCCTGCGGTATGGTATTTTGGTTTTCTGGAATCTTCATAGTCTTCAAAATCGCCTTGACTACGTGTTTCAATGTTCATTAAAGAAAATGCAGCCCCCTTGATCATATGCCCTACCCCATTTACTTCTAATCTCGCTTCTTCCTCTGGAAGAAAAGAGAAGCTTCCTGCTTTCTTTTCTAGAGAAGTTTGTGCTGCAAGAGCACCTTTTCTATTATTCGCTAAAATTGATCGAGTTCTTTTTAGTATTTGCTTCGCGTATATTAATTCTCTGAGTTTATTCTGCCTTCTGGGGACAACCGGAGCCCGGTACATCTCTTTGATGCGAGCTGATGCCATGATCTCCTTATTTACGTCAGGGAATTCTTCTAGAATGCTGAGAAATTCACTTTTATTCAATTTCCATAGAGTGACCTTAGACTCTGCAAATGCGGTACTTGTCCTTGCACGTTTGTAGAGAATATCGCATTCACCAAAATAGGATCCTTGAACGAAAACTAATGAGCGGAGTTTTCCTAAACTGTCGAAACAGATGGATGCTATTCTTCCCTTGTGAATAAAAAACACCTCGTTAGCGGGGTCCCCATGCTTGTAGACCTCATCACAGTAGCTGAGATTATAAGGCTTTAGTAGTGGAAGGATGCGTATTAAAAAATGCTTTGGCTTATTCTGCAAGAAATCGATAGCCTCTATCAATTCTCGATAGACATATGTACAGATATCACCATATAATGATTTAGGCAGCTCAGCTAGAATTCTATTAGTTTCATAGATTTGCAGCCAGCCTGTGTCGCTGTCCAAAGATTCCACACCTATGGTAGCTAAAACTTGATCTAGCACCTGTTCAGGTAATTTCAAAGTTCTTCCCAAATTCGTGTAAAAAAGCTCCCGTTCATTTCTCGAAGTTTTGCTCTTATTTATTCTACCAAAGACACTCGAGAAAGAACCAATAATATAAGCATAGAGAATCACTCCAAAGAACATCCATATTATCAGAAACACTCGCTCTATCGTATTATCCGCACTGATATTTCCGTAGCCAACTGTCAGTAGCACTGTGAAAGAGAAGTAGATGCACTTCATATATTTGCTCATGACCGACTCGTATCGAGTCATACCAATTTCTATCCAAGAGTCTCTCAATTCGATCTCTCCGAGGAGATTCCAAAAGCATGCAGTAAGGTGGATAACCATCAACAAATCCAGAACGAATTTTACTATTTTAATTTCTTCAAAAGTTCGTTTGAAATTCAAAAGGCAAATCTCCAGTTGCTTATTAACTTTGAAGATCTTGAGAATTTTGACAAGTCGAAAGATTCTCCAAACAATATAGTTTGAATTTTGTACCCCTGCCTTGCCGTACTCAGCGCCGGGAACCGGAAATAGTAATGGATTAATCGGCAGAAGTCCCAGAATATCGGTGACTAGGTACTTTCTAGCATACCGCTTTGCTATTGCCTTGTGAGATGTGACCAGAATGTTTGATACATTCTCATATGGAATGAAAAAATTCAAAATTATGTCGGCGACGCAAACTAAGTCGACAAAAAGATCAAATGGTAGCCATTTGTAAGCCCAGCTTAAATTGTCATCAGTTCTCTGTTCAAAACAGAGACGTATTGGATAAAGAAAGAGTATTGTCAGTAGCAAAATTAAAGATCCAATGTTTAACGATCTTGCAATCGCTCCATAGGGATTGATTATCCAACCAGAAAATTTTATTTTGATGTCTGTCATTCTCAACTCCGCATCCTCATCATCTTCAACCAAATCTTCAGGGGCAACATGGACAATATTCATCTTCTGAAGTCTGTTCAACTCTTGTGATGATATTCCACTTCTTACGAAGTTTTGGGATTGAGTAAAGCTGTTATTAAGCTTCGACAGCGTTGAGTTGCTCACACTGCTTGCTTTCTTCTCAAAGAGTGTTTGTCGAAACGTTTTGAGAGAACTATTGTTGCTCTTGTTTCCAATATTATTGACGGAGCCTGTAATGGACCTTCTATAGTCATCTATTGCCCTCTGAGCACCATGAGATCGTAAGTCATTGTTCGATTTTGAACGAGTAAGCTTAAACAATCTTTTGACTAACGAACTTTGTCGATTTTCTCTTCTTGATCTTGTTAGAGCCCGAGTGGGACTCATTAAAGGGCTATGAATCTTCTTTGATGGACTTTGAGGCCTTCTTGATGGGCTCTGGGGTCTACTGCCATAACCGCTTAGCGATTCACGGCTCGGATTAGCAGAATAATTTCCTTCCTCCATCGATCATTTAATTATTTGCAAATTACCTCGCTTTAATTTTACTAAGATGACTTAAATTCGTGCGTTATGTGTGCAAATGATGTTGGCCATGTCCCCCAAATAATGTAACTTTACTTTTCAATTGATCTCTCTTTTTTTCCAAGTCCAAGAGCATCAGCATGAATCCATATATTAATATATAACTCTTCTTCTCAAATGTAACGGTGATATCATTTACATTTCATGGAAGCTTTTCGAGCTCACTTCGGATTTTTATCTCTATCAAAGACAAAAAACTTCCCGGGTGATACCAATGTTAATCTTCACTCTGAAATATCGACGTGCAATTACTTAGGAGAGCGGGGGAAGTGAGTGTGTCATTTATACGAGCTAGGAAGCTCTTGAAATGTATTTCGTTTTTTTATTATTACAAGAGATAGAAAGAAATTGCTCACTAACTTTAGATATTTTTTTTTTAGAACACCATTTATGATTAGTTTTTTGAGTCAATAGTTACATAAATGAAATTTATATAGCCTTTTCTACAATTAAAGAGAGACCTTCGATTTTGTTTTTAGAAAATGATCTTCGAGGTAAAGAAATGATCGATAAAGTATAACGAAATATGAGTTGAATAGTTGATTGATAGAAGTATACTAGATATTCAAAGGGAGTTCACAATCAGACGAACTCTCTTCACAGGTGTGATTTTCAAACAATCTCATTACTGTAAGAGTTTTGAACCAAATTTATTCAAAGCTGTAGATTGTCGCATCACGCATGAGAAAATTAAAGACATGAAATGAGCTGTTATATTCTTTTCTTTTGGTTTGGCAATGTTCCAATCCGTTATATTTTTGCATCTTGTGAATTAGTGAGGAATCCTTATATACTATGCATCAAGGCTCATTTGGGAAGATAAATGTATCTTGAACTGAAAAATATTTCGATTAATCAAGTTCATTATCATGAATTCTGAATATCTATGATGCGTTGAGCCTCATAATATTTCATTAATGTTTTATCTAAATGCTTTAACCAGAAGCTATTTTCATTTTAATTTTGTTGAATAAAAAAAAAAGAATGGGAATGTAATAAATGAAGATTTATCAAACTTATTTGATTCATATGTAGTCTGGCCTCATGAAAATTCTTCCAAGTCTAACAAGAATGAGAGATAGGATAAGTTCTCAAAACTAGCCACAATATTTTTAAATACCATTATCCTACCTTTTTTTTTTTTAGTTTCTATTGCTTGAAATAAGTCAAAATTTGCAGAAATAGTTTAGTAATGGATCGGATTTTTGAACGAAGTTGTGAGAATTAAACGTGAGAGAATAAGACGGGACTGAGACATATCGCTGCCATAAGATTAAAATCAACCGAAGGAATCAGAACAAAATAATAATAGAAAACTGCAATCTTTGTCACAAAGGAGCGTATTTGGTCCTCAAGATAATTTTCCTTTTCGTTTGTCCATAACAAATATCAATTACTGTAAATGAGTTTAATCGAGTTCGTATTTTTTATTTTGCAGAATTCAAATTTCAGCTTTGCGCTAAAGTAGGTGTAATAAGGGAGCAATAAAAATTGCTAATTGAACTGTTTATCAGATATCTAAACACCGACTCCAATCTTTGCTCTTGCTTTACATTTCCAAGCAAAATCATTCTTAGAAGAAGACTGATCGATCACTCATGAATTTTAGATAGAAAAATTAATATGACTTGCATGCATACTCATATTAAATTAAAAACCCTTAACCTTATAATTCTTCAGAAGCATGAATCTTTATTTGATCTGATAAGGTTTTAACATCTTGAGTTAATAAAAGCTACTTAAAACTCAAACCTCAAATTTACGGGATGGCTGAGACTGACATACTTACTAAAGTAATTCATTAAAAACCCCTAAAACTTGACTCACACTCCTCTAGGCTTTAAAATATAGCAACTATCTCGACAAGAAAGGAGAGCAATTTCTCGCTTCCTACCAAACACGGTGACATTTTCTCATTTTTCAAGAATTCTAAAACTCATTTTTCATGAAACTTAGATACTTCGTTGTCGAGAACTATGGCAAATTTCTAGCCTACTATGGAAAGAAGGAGGTTTATCTCACACTATTCACCCCTGTAACCTGATCCTCTGGAAATAGGACATGAATAATCCCGAAAAAAGAAAAGGTGAGATATCTATTAGCGAGATCACCGAGGTGAAAGACAAGAGTGAGAGAGAGTAAGCATTCTACTGTTCCTTAGCAATCATCCATGACATTGAATAGCTTTGAGGTGATAGTTCCTGGAAGAAACTACCAATTAAGAGCTAAAAGCGAAGGTTTGAAGATGGAGTGGATATCTGTGATTGAGGCACTTAGAAATAAGTTGCTTCAGGAAGAGCGGTCTGGGAAAAGAGGCCACTCTGACGCCATAATAAAAAATAGTTTCGAAGGAGGAGAATCAGCCAAATCATTGCTTACTGCTGACCACGTCTTCCAACCTGTGACTCTGACTCCAAAAGGATCTGGATCATTCAACTTTGGCCCCGTTGACTCTTCTCTCAGTGATACCAAAGTTCGCAGCAATCAAAACTACCTGAAAGCAAAGAAATTCGATCAATATTTCTCATCTATGGAGTCTAAAATGATCGACTCTCGACTCTGCATGGGTAACTATTCGCTTCTCACTATTGGCTATCATAATTGCTCTCTTTTTCTTCTTCTCTAGGCTTCCTCGAGATTAAAATTCCAAAACAAGAACAAGCAATTGGAATGTTTGAAAGCATTATTGACAAAAAAAAGAAATGGATTCTACTTGTTTCTGCGAAACCTATTGTATTCTCTCCAGCTTTTAATCAGTGAGCCCACTATTTTACATTAGATTCCTGACTTAGCAGATCACGATGATGAATGGCTTTTGGAAACTACTCAAATTCCACTGAGTTTGGAACTTGACACTCTTTTTGTCTTTTCCTCTGATGTTGATGATACTCCACATGAAACTAAATACGCTATGAAGTATATGCATTTTTGGTTGTCAGGTTCAGCTAACTATCTCAAAGAGACGTTCTCGATATTTCTCAGAAAAAGACAAAAAATCAACATAAGCATAAGTTCATTGTATCAATCAACCAATATTCTGCTTGCAAATAAAATTTCTTCATCTAGATTGATGTGGGAGGCAAGAAAATTTCATTTACGTCACCAAACAAATCAGACATCCAAAAGTAAAAATATTGATTTCATATTCTGAACAACATTGAACCCTTCGACTACTAGATGGATGAAGGCGATTGAGAGCTCTGTTGCTACTTGCAGAGAATTATCAAAAAGCAGATTCAGAAGATTCAAAAACATTTCATTGATTCTTGATACCTTTGACGAACATGTTAATTTTGTCTGGATTTCTTTCGTTAACTGATTAAACCAACAGGGGCTTGAAGAATTAGAGGACAAGATCAGAAATGATCTTGAGAAGATAAGGGTGCTGACAGTTGGAGATGACGAAGTTATCACAGAATCCAATATTGACAGTCTCCTTCAGCTTCAAAAAGCGAATGCTGAAGAATACTTGAGCGTAACATATAGCAATAAATACATATGTAATTAATAAACAAATTCTGTGATAGGTTGTTAATGCTTGCCTTTGCCAGCCCACTATTCGAGTGGACGTCATTAAGATTTATTCAGAAATGGTCCATGAAAACATCATGACTGCTATCAAGGCTTACTATTTCAGATTCAACGAAAAACTCGAGGTCAGTATTTCTTTTTTTTTTTGGATCGTGGACTAAAGTTGCATAATGAAGAATTTGGATCTATTCGGAATGATTAAATTTTTCAAGTCATACTCGGAAGATCTTTCAAATCTAGGAGCATGCTTCCTCGACCAGAGAATTCCTGTTGCTATTAATACCCTTTGTCGAGTAGTAGCAAAGAGAGTTATTAGAAGCAACCTTCCAATGATCAATGCTGTCTTGAAACAGGTAAAGAAATTGTTATTTATTTTTCCCTCTCAATGATATAAATCCTCTTCTTCAAGGAATGTGATTCGAAGGTTGAGGCTGATCCACAAGGGAAACTCTATACATTGAGTCCAAGTGATGTCTTCAAAATCCTGAACGAAACTTTCAACATCCTCACGAAATGTTCAGTCCCTGAACTCGCTTCTGCTATTATAGTTGCTTGTGATGAGCTGCTTGAGTATTATCAAAGAGCACTACTTCTGATTGTGGTAAGCAGCTAACTTCATTTTAGTGTTTTTAAAATTTCTTTACTGCTGCTCAAATAGCAAAAAGTAGATTTTAATGTCGACAAATTAATTAGCATTTGCAACAATACCTTCGCGTACATGAAACTTGTCAAAGAGTTCCTTGAAAACGCGAAGATTGTCACGAAGCTTGCTGATAAAGTCGAAATGGTAAGGAGCTTGCGAAGCCTTCAAAGAAGTTATATCAAACATTTTAGATGATTGAACCTGGAGAAAACATTAAGCAATTTGGAGATGTGGGAACTATTGCTCTCGACAAATTGATGACCAAAATCATGAAATCACATGAGGATCTTTTCAAAAAACCATTCCTTGAGCTGAATATCGATGAGGTCACGAACCAGGTGCTTGAAAGCATAAACGACGTATGCCAGAAGATACATCGAAATTATATCACGAAAATCTTGAGGCAATGCCTGGACCGAATGATTCTGATGTATTCAAAGTGTTTCATTCAGAGTTTGGAGAATAAACTCTTCAACAAAGACAATGTAATCTGTCTCTCTGTGCTACTTTTTTTCAAAATAATTCCTCCTCTAGCACCGGGATGCTATCGTTAAACTCAAACAAGATCGTGGATTGATTTACAAGAATTTTGAAGATAGTTTCAAAGAGGCAATGCTAAACACCGCTCTCAGAGGAATTGATGCGAAGATAGAATTCTTAATCTGTTCACAAGACAGCGTTACAATATGCGTAGAAAGGCTCAAAGACATTTATGGAGAATCCTTCAAAATTGGTTTGCTGGTATATTACTCCAATTTACTTCGTGGGATAACTTAACTTGTGCCTTTATTTATCCAGAAATTGCTATTCGAATTTAAAGAAGATATTTCAACAGAAAGAAAGATCCTCCTTCTCAAGGAATGTGAGAGTGTAAGAAGAGCTTGAATATCCTTAGAATCGCATAATTTCTGTAGTTGATTACTGAAATGGACGAGAAAGCAAAACTGAAAGGGGATGCTGATAGTAACAGCACGGCTGATACATCTATCCAATCAAAACTCAATCTCACGATGAACGAAGGTAATCTCGTGTTTTTTCTCACATCTGAAAGTTCTATTGTAGAAGAGGAACAAAGCGATTCGAAAAAGCACAATCAAGTTGTTTGTGCAAAGCGACGCGCTGCTGATGTGGTAAGTTGAAGAAGGTATTGACAGACGAGTCATTTTCGAAAATAGGGAGCCGTTAAGATTGAAATGGAAGGCCCATTACATATTAAGAAGTCTGAGTTCTTGAAAGCAATCACTACTTTCCTAAATTTCGAGTAAGGTCTCATCTTAATCTTTTCCTCATTTACATCGGATAGTTGGACTGAAATCTATTGTATGGTGAGAAAGAGAGTTATCTTAGTGTACAAGAACAAGGGAGCCACAACCTCACTCTTCAAAATTCAGATTCAAGATATTATTGACATCGATGAATTGAAAGGAAGTGAATTCAAGATTGTATCTACTTTCTAAGCACATCATTCATGACGCTGAAATTTATCTATAGGCCACTAAACAACAAATTTATATGTTCAAAGCCAAGAGTGAGTCAGAAAGAGAAATTTGGCTTCAATGCTTCAAGTTAAATCAAGCTCTCGAAGAGAGTGAGAAAGAAGTTCACATTGAAGAGGACATCTACCAAAATGTAAAATATATAAGAAAATAAAGTGGTTATTCAGAAAATATATAACAGACTGATGACATCTTAGAAGACAAAGAAGGTGAGGTAGAATTGGCATTTGATATGAGCATTGTTCTTCCTGAGCTTTTCCCTCCTCCAAGAAAGAAATCAGAACACATGATCAACTCAAATCTTAAGCAGAGCAAGGCTAATCAAGAAGAAGTTATCGCTGTAAAACGGAGGAAAAGTATCGATATTAATGACATCCTTCCTAATCGATACTCCGATACCAAACACTATCTTTTCGAACCTGAACCTCAAAGAACTCCTTCTTGCTGGTCGTTTTTCAGCTTTTCGAAATCCAATGATTCACGCAAAATGTCAGATGTCAAAGCCAGTCGAATGGGTTCGTTGCTAAAATAATATAATTTCATTGAATAATCAATTGTGAGTATGAAAGATCTCGTATAAAACTCTATATTCAACAAAGAGCTGTCAATTTTCTTCTATATCAACAAATTAAAAAGTTTCTATTCGAACATGTATGAATGGTGAAATTTTGGCTCCAATATAACAGTTAAGCTAGTAACAAATCTGAAAATCGAGGTTTCAGAGAAATACAACATGACCAGTTTGGTTTTATTCTTTTAGAAGTATTTTGAGAATAGAAGTGGAGTTGTAAATTCTCGTAGCCCAACTCATTCGGAGATTTTACAAATAAAAATTGCATCCTTTAACCAATTGTATTATCAGTAAATTTTGAACAGTATCGACGCGAAGATTTGAAAGTTCTGCATCAAAAATATGCAAAGCAATACAAATGTCTCGCAAGGAAGATTTAATAAGTCTTTTCTTCTGACTTAACGGGACCAAATGGCAATCTGGTTACAACTTCCATGTAAACGAATCGACTAGTTTTTCGAAAAATTTTGCTTTTTTATTGAGTAAATTACTAAATGAACGAGAATCCTTAATATTCAAGTTTTTCAAGAAATCATCAGCTATTTTTAACCTTTGAGCACCACAATACTTTTAGAAGATTGCTTTTAGATGATATTAATCATTGTTTCTTTTCATAGAACTGATACAATTCAACAGTAGATGCATCTTATCAAAAATGTGGACTTGCCAATGTCTTACATATATATTTAGACTTTTAATATTAGAAATTTTTGTTTTGTGAGGTTAGTCATTTAATTGAGTGAGTAACGCAACACCTCTTTTGATCCAGTGAGTTTGTGTGTGCTCACCAGACATTGGCATATTTATACTCAAAACAAAGTTCGTAGAATGTCCTGTCGTCGATAGCGTGCCGGCTCTTCGCGATGTCTTGTATACTGGACATTCATACACCTATTTATATTCGAGTTGTGATGAAGTTTTTTTAAAAATAAATCGTTACATGTTTAGTTGTGTCAACTTTTGATTGCTCAATGGGGATCAGCCAGATGTGAGGGACTTTATAATACAGCACCTTGGGAATCGATTCAGCAAGGCACATCTCATCGTCATCCCATCTGCAACCATCCAAGAATAATCCATAGATATAGCATCCATCTTCAGGTGGCTTGGTTATGTCGCACTTAGGATCATCTTTGCGAATCACATAGAAATCGAATGTCAATGTGTCGATAGGAATGCTTTTCTATAATTTGAAATGGAAAGTTAATTCATGGCATTTGTAAGCCACAATACCTTTCTCGCAAAGTTTTGAAGTGTGCCGGTGAGGAAAGATTGAGTGAAGAAGAAACCAGAGATCCAGAATGAAGGAGGAGCGCCATGTTCGATCCATTTGTGAATGAAGCTGAGTCTCTCGATCAGATCGTTGACCCATGAACCTAGAGGTTTCAAAGAAGGATAGGCTGCCTATTTTTCAATTATAACAGATCAGGCTCAGAGGTTTGTGCAGCTAATTGATGTTACCTTTGCCCAAATTTCAGGAACTAAGTTATCAAACATACTATTGTAGACACTTTCCAGTTCAACAGACATCACCACGAGTCCATCAATAGCTTTCGAGAGGTTTCTCATACTCGATTTCACAACTCTGATTAAATTATTGAATCGTAGCAGTTCTTGTTGGAGCACCGTATTCATCGATTCTTCGTACATCAAAGGATGTTTCTTTGCTGCATAATCAAGATCGAAGGGCTCAGGTATTTTATCCAACAGGTTGGAACATTTCTCTTTTATTAATTGATCTGGACTCATGCCCTCTCCGGTTACTATTAAAGAATACATCAATTAAGTTATCAGCTTTTTAAAAATGAGTTCTGTACCTGTTCTTGGCTGCAGCGACAGGGCGGTGCCCAAAAGCTGGTTAGTTTCGATGATGGAACTTGAAATGACAGCATTATTATGAAGGCCAAACACTTCGGCTTTGTCATTGTAAGGAAGTTGGAGAATGTACTCCTTGTAGCTGTCGAGGGTGCCCTCAGGAGGAGCATAGTATAATCCGCTGGGACTAAATTTGTAATCATTCTCGAGAATTTCGTCACAATAGAAGTCTTTGAGAATGATTTTAATCAATCTTCTATCCATAGGGTCCGTGACTCTTCCACCATAATTGGCTTCGGCTACCATATAATTCAATGCGTCCCAAGGAATGTCACCGGCTTCGGATACAAAGTTTCGAAGTTGCTCACGAGAAATATCCAAATCAGCCTGACTAAACTCATAAGGGATGTTCCAGCCGAGAGGTCCAAACTTCTTTCTTTCTTGAACATGAGCATGGAAGAAGCAAAGCCCGAAGAGTAATTTCTTCAGCTCGGCCGCCTTTTCATATCCTTCAGGAGGTTCGAAGGTCTTCGGGTTGAAAGAATTATATGACTTGAGCAAGTTAAGACGCAATCCCCTTGGAGGTTCGTTCGTAAGTTTGATACCGTTTTGGAGAACTGTTACAGGGAATTTATCCGAAGGCATGGATGTGAGCCAGAGACGGAATCCTTCATGAGTGTCATTTCCTAGCGTCTCTACTATTCTTTCAAGGGAAGGCATGAAACTAACTGCAAGATGACAATTTTCCAAGACCACCCATCTACCATCCTTTGTGGCAGTTTTGATTGCTGCCTCTGCAGGTCCATCTTGCCCTTGACCCAGTGAAAGAATGTCCAACATATTTTTATAACCCAGTTTCTCTGCCAGTTTTTGTAGCTCAGTAATGGGATTTACTCCAGGAGAAAGAATGAAAATAAGAGGAATATTCCATTTCGAGTCTTGATATGCTGCATCGAGGTTAAAAGGTGGAGGGTCAATAAACTGGGCGCCAATTTCAGAGGATATCAAACCTTGGATTGCAGCAACCACTTTATCTGGTCTCAATATACGAAGGACAATTAATCTTTGAATGGAAGACAGCTTGTCCCACCAGCCACCAGGCCATTTTTCTTCCATTGGCTCTTCAGAATTAAATATTCTTTCCCAATCTTGAAGGTGTGCTTCAAATTCAACGTCAAAGTTGTAGAAGGTTTTTGATAGAGTTTTCGTTAACTCTTCGTAAGCACACCATTGCTTATTAGACAACCAACCTGCATCTCCAGTTGGATTGGGTTTGATGGGATCAATTGTCGTGCCTCCGACCATTAAGAAGCGCAATTCAGCTTGATTGGTTTTCTTCTCAACATCCATGATCCTCGTTGCGATTAAGAAACTGAAGAGCAACTTGTCTTTCTCAAGAAGTGATCGAGAGATATTTCTGTAAAGTATGACCATAAATGCGTTTATGATATTTGCACAACGCGTTGGCCTATCACTACTGTATTCTGAAAATTTGATGGCGTCTTTGTAGAGATCAATATACCACACAAGGGAATATTGATACATAGGCTCGACGTTAACGAGATCTGCCACCACGAAATATAAATGACTCACTCGAGAAGCGACTGATTGGTACTGAACTCGTTCGTGGTTAAATTTCTCTTTGTCTCGGTCTTGTTCTATAAGCTTATGTTCGATTTCCAAAGCTTCGACTTTAGAATTTTTGAGGGTTGAGATGAGATCAAGGTCGTCTAGAATATTGTCTCCAGCAGCAGAAAGCTTGGCAAGAATGCTCTCTTCAATCGCCTTTTGTCTATCTTTCTTTTCGAAATAGTCAATGATGTTTTTCTGTCTCTTTTCTTCAAGTTGTGGAAGTTCTTCTCTAACCACAATATTAAGCATCTGATCTTCGAGACCGACTTGATTGACTGTGAAATTCAGAAGAGTAACCTGGACACATATTTCAGGAGGGTAGTGTGGTCGAGGAAGCTTTGTTGTCACATAGAAACGGAAATTGTCGTCAAGATCAATTGTTCCTTCTCCCCATTTAATTTTTCTAGAGCCAGTGCTTGTCTTCTTCTCTTTTCGTTGGGCTAGCACAGGATCGAAAACGGGTTCAATAGTTTCTCCAATATTTTCCAAGAGAACAGGATTTCCTATCTGAATAGCTTGTTCGAGTTCGGTAGTGTATTTTTTAGGATTTTGAGTCAGTCTGATAATTTTGAGGTTATTTTCTTTCTCCATGTTGATAATCCATTTGTTTCCTTGTCCTTGCGGATCGATCAACAGCGGCCAACGACGAGAGTTGGAAAGAATAATGGCGTTATCGATAGAAACAGTATCGTTAGGCAGCTTGTATTTATTGGTCCAGTTACCAATAGTAATAAGATCGCTTAGAATGTTCTGAATCGAGAAATCTTTTGAGTACACGATTGCTTTGTCAACAAGCTGCTTCTGCCAAGCAGCAATGCACTCATCTCTGTAATTATTTGGGAAAGCTCCGAGATAAGCGATGATACCTGAGCAAATAAGAATATCACCAGTCACAGTTGTTGAGTCCTTTTCAAGTTGTTGAGCTCTTTTAGCCCACATCTCTTGCTCGCTAGACAATCCAGACATCAATTCTTTTGCACGAGCTAGTTGTTCCTCGCACCTTTTTACTTCTTTTTGGAGTCTATCCTCTTCATCTTTCGTTTTCTGATAATCCTTTTGGAGGAAATCAATTAAATCTAAGACCTCCTTGAGAGCTGCTTTCTTCTGGGCAAGTGTTTCTTCAGCAGTCTTGAGCTTCTGTTCAGCTTCTGCTAATTGCTTTTGCTTAGGATCAACGATCTGGTACGCTTTGTATGTTTCAACCACAGCTCTAAGCCAACTTGCAATGGCACCAGCAGCTGGAGAAGCGTTATTCACAACGCTTTCTTCTAACTTAGGATCCTTGATAAATTCGTCGAGCCTGTCAATGATTTTCGGATCAACCTTTGAAATTTTCTCGACACCGAAACCTTGAATCTCCTTGAGGAGTTGCCCAGGATTGTTAAGTAAGTATTTTCTTGCAGTTTCCCAGTAATCTTCTCGATAAGATAACCCCTCTTTAATTTTAACAACTTTGACCTTCTCATGGTAAATGATGCAGAGCCCTTTCATGGTAAGCATAATAGGATCAACGACTACATTCAATGATCTCAAGAAGGTCAAATCTTGAGGCTTCACAGTTTCTAAAGCTTTAGTTGCCTTCTCTAGAATGGGCAGTACTTTGGCCAACTCTTTCTCACAATCTTCTTTCAAGAACTGAGCTTCTTCTCTCTTGATGTTACACTCAGCCTCCTCTTTTTCGCAAACTTTCTTCTGTTGATCAGCTTCATGACTTTGCTTGGTAAGGTTCTCGACCTTCTTCTTTGCTTCTCTGGTCTTCTCTTCTAATTGAGGCTTCAAGAGGTTCAAGTATTGCTCTTTCTCCTTGACATCTTTGTCTGTTTTGATAAGTTTCTCTAGACCTCCTTTATAACGATTAATGCCAAATTGGACTTGATCTGTTCTCTTCTTAAGCAATCTGGTGAAAGTTTCGAGTAACTCAAGGTAACTAGTGGGAGTAACGTAGTAATATCTGCGCAATTCCTGATAGTATCTCAGTGAGAGTTGACTGACTCTTTCCTGCATATCAACACAGATATCGATGATACCACTCTTCACATCGTTATCAATGGAAATTGGTTTGAGCAGGCTCTCTGCTACACTACGAAGAGCTTCTTCAGGCCATGGAAGGAACCAATCGATGGTTGTACAATTTACGAGTGATGGGAAAGTACGAAGTCTTCGTCGGAATGCTTCACCCACAGGCGACACACACACAATCATATGAAGATTCTTTTTACAGGTAGCAAGGAAGTAGTTCCATTTTTCATTGGTAGTTCCCTGAGTCATTTTTTCCGAGATCTCTTCGATGATCTTAGCCTTCTCTTCGTTAGGGAACAGATTTGGTACCTCTCCGTTATTCAGAAGTGAAGATATATCTTCAAGAATGCTTTCTTTCCAAAGTTGAGTATCAGTGAAGATAAACACGGTCTCTTTTCCTAAACCGGCTGAGGTCATTATATTCATCAAATCCTCATTCCATTCTTTCTGACCATATTGTTTTGTGATCTCAATCTGTTTAATTTCAAAGCCTGCGATATAGGTGGCTAAATAGGCTAGCGATTTTCTGCCACTTCCTCCGACACCGACCAGTAAGGCATGTCCGAAAGTAGTCTTCATTATTCTCACAATGCGAATTACGTGTTCAATGGCATTCATAAAGAGCACAAGGTTGAGCTTTACCTTTTGAGATTCATTATAATTTTCTAAGGCCTTGTAGGCTGCGTCCTTGACCGCATCTCGGTTTGTCAATTCACAGTAAATGTCTCTCAGAGGCTTCTTTGAAGTGTCGCCATCAGGATAGATTGTTGGAACGAAATCAGCCCAAAGGAGTGGCTCAACGTTCACGAGGATGGACCAATCACGACGGAAATTCGTTTGAGTGATGCCTTTCAGGAGCTCCTTGAAATAGTTTTGATCAGCTTCTGAAATTAATCTATCAGAAAAGACTCTCATGCATTCATGCGCCCAAAGTTTGATAAAGTCGTTATCATCTGTGAATGACTTCTCATTCGCTCGAGACATTCCTTGGAATACTTTCGAGATGTCTCTCAGGTTATACACGTAGTGAGATTTTGAAGGGGTAGGAAGGAGTTCTTTGCTTGTCTTTATTTTGTTGTAGAGTTCAATTGTGGAGTTGACGATGGTATCACGAAGATTCAGGATAGACTTCGGAAGTTGAGTTCTGACTCCATTCATGAAGTACCATTCCATTATATTCGTGAATATTCTTTGTAATGAGCCTGTGCTGAAAGGCTCTACATAATGGATGTTGAAATGACGGCTGTATCTTTGAGTGATGCTGTTACGACCAGCTGAGGGCGGCCCCATGGCAGCTACGAAATAGATGTCTTGCAGATATTTGAACTCTTTGGTTTCGAGATCATACCATCCGCCATAATCCATCCATTGTCTGAGAAGCTCAATAGGTGGCTGTGCACCATATTTCTCCTTCGCAGGCATGTTCACATCGTCAATGAATATGACCATATGTTTCTTGCGGTCTTCTGGACCATAGTAACCTCTTCTCCTTCTTGTGTTAACTTTTCCTTCGATGATTCTCTGGGCTTGATTAGCCTGAGTCTGTCCAGAGAAAGCAGTTGCAAGATAGGAGTATTCCTCATTGAAGTAATGCTTGCTGAGCTCATTAAGAATCGTAATTGTTTTACCTGTACCAGTGGGGCCTGTGAACAATATGTGCCTCTGGTTATCGATATTTAAGCGTAAGAAGTAAGCACAACGGAGTGAATCAATGGTAGGGATGATCAACTCATGGAATTTGACTCCTTTGGGATCTTGGAATGCTGGAATTGTTTGCATCCAATCCTTCCAGGCATTCTTTGATTTTTCGTAAGTAATGTCAAAGACGTTCGGAGCATCATTTAGCTTAATTCCAAGTGCCTTTGGTTCCCAAGTGCTCGGATATTCAAGATCTATATTCAAGGTTTCCCTAACGTCTTCGCATTTGTTCAGTCTTGTTAGAAGGTCATGGAACCCTGGGCGAGAGCCTTCTTCCAGTGTAATTCCAACAGCCCAGATTGCCGAATAGAATATCATATTGTTGACCAGATCCTCGATATCTTTTGGAATCTTCGCGCCCTCTGCCCAGTACTCAGCAAGCCAAATCTTCATGAGTGACAACGTGGAATTTGTCATCATCATATCAGAAATTTGCATTGGGAATTTTCCATTTTTCAACGCCCAAGAGATACAAGGATCAAGAATCCACTGAAGCATTGAACCTATATAGTCTGCATGCTTTTCGAGAGATTTCGGAAGAGTCTTAACGAAAGATTTGACGAGCGGGAGCCAACCTAATTGCTTCGTTTCGAGAAAGACCATACCGCAACGAGATACAGTAGCCGGAGATGCTTGCAAAAGATCTTCAACTTCAAACATCATTGTCATTTGATTAGTCAATTTAATGATTTCTCCAGCATTCAAGCAGAGCTTCTTGTTATCGTCAAGAACGGTATTCATGTTCTC
>ENA-UOTZ01000853-UOTZ01000853.1-compost-metagenome-genome-assembly--contig:-NODE-853-length-24227-cov-7.446294_pt1 | contig 24227 bp, 22 predicted proteins | sample MGYA00238144_ERZ746983 | MGnify/ENA primary metagenome ERZ746983 (study PRJEB28759, sample SAMN06268863) | compost metagenome | isolation source: single cell | place: USA: California, Emeryville, Joint... | reverse complement strand
GAGAAGTTATAGCCAAGTTCTACGATGAGGGACTTTATTTAGGACAAAATTACGATGCTCCCTGCTAATTTGAGTTTGTGCATATTTACATTCTATATGATGATTCATCTTGCAAGTAATGTTTGTTCATATGAGCGCAGTTATGTACCCTTACTCTTTAAAAATAGTTAGAGAGATTGAATCACAATTCTACTCTGCCAATTAGAATTTATTAAAAAGCGAGTGTAAGCGTGGTTTCTCAGAAAATACAGAATTCGCAGTAATCAGAGCAAGCTGGAAGGATATGAGCTGATATCTAGATTTAAAAAAAAATATAAATCAATGAGCATAGAAGGAGTTCATGAGTATTAATCAACAATAATAATAACGTGAAAGTTAAGTAAACATTTAATCAGAGATGATGGCGAAAGATTCAGAAGATATCTTTTCTTTAAGAGAAAATTGCAGAGCTCGCTTCTTAAAAGATTTCTTGAGTGTAGTCAGAGTAAGCAATCCATCTGCTGGAGACTTTATTTTGGTGCTCGACAAATTCACAACTCGGATAATGAGTTCATTCGCAAATACTTTTTATTTCCTTAGCAAGGGAGTAGCTCTAGTCGAAAACATAGAGCTAGTGCGAAAGCCATTCCCCAACATTCATGCCATCTATTTTCTCAGTCCCAAAGCAGATCAATTGGTCGTTTACTATCAGATTTTAACGATGCCAAAAAAAAAACTTATCTTTGTGCCCATGTGTTCCTTTCGGATTCCATCAGCACTGAACTGATGGTGAAGGTCAAAGCAAACAAAAATTTTGCCAGCGTTGTGAGAAGTTTCCAGGTTATCAACTTGAATTTCTTCTGTCCTATCGAAAATGAGTTCTCATTTGGAATGCGAGACACCATAGCTCCAATTTATTCTCATCAAGGGTTGCTTTCGCGAATGCAAACAATTGAAGAGATCGCAAGTAAATTAGCTACTTTGATTCCAAACATGCTGGAATATAAAAAAAATCCATATTGTATATTCAAAGAACAAATCAAATGACGCAACTATAAAAGCGGCAGAATTATCAAAATCCAAACTCATTTCACTGATAGAGCAGCGCGAAAAGTCTTTAGAAGAAGAAAAATCCAAAGGCTCTTATGAGGATGACGAAAATGATGAAGATTTGGTCCCTTCTATTAGAATCGCTATCATTGACAGAACGGCAGATCCATTTACACCACTTATGCACGATGTGCATTACCAATCTGTGATTTATGACCTACTGGGCAATGTCACCACAACCGCTCAATATGAAGAAGTTGATGAGAATGGGAACATGACGACAAAGAGTCTTCAATTGAACGAAGAGGATGATTTCTACATGCGATATAGATACAAGCATATTGTGGAATGTGCTAATGGTCTCAATAAAGAATTTGCAGAGTTCGTCAAAGAGAATAAAGGAACTCAAGATATCAAGGTGGGAAACGATATTGATCTCAAGCAGGTCGTAGATATCGTGGCCAAACTTCCAAAGTACAATGAATTGCTCACGAAGTATACTGGACATATGAGTTTAATCGAAAGAATAATTAAGGTAGCAGCTAGATGATTGTATTAGCGCCTGGCTTTGATGATAACTAGGTGTACACCCAAAATAATTTAAAAGCGGTTGTAGAACTCGAACAAGGATTAGCCACCGCAAAAGATATAGGAGGTCAATTTTTCTCAAAACAGAAAGCAACTTCTCTCTTTGCTAAGTTTGATCAAAAGCTGCTAAGAGAGCAAGCAAGGCAAGGATCGAATCTTAATGCTATATGATTTAGCGTTATCAATCACACAAAAAGAACGAGAAGATATTGCCAATTTTTTCAATCCCAAGGCACTAGACTTGCTTAAAAAACTCTCGCTACTTGAAATCGATCAGCAGCAAAAGAACTCCCGTCGAGGAAAGATAGAAGCTTTCACTCAACTTGCTTCGATTGGAACTGATAAAATGAATGACATGATGAGCCTAGACCTAACTAGGCACGTTCCTTTTGTGAAAATCATGATCGAAGAAATTGTTCAAGATCGTATTTATACAGATTATGGAAATATATTTATTCCTTCAACTTGGGATGGTAGTCTACAAAAAAAAAGTAAGGTAAGTGTGAACAAGCTCTTAAAACTCGACGATGATAAAGAAAAACAGAAGAGGAAGCGACCTAAGCTTATTTTTTATATTCTTGGAGGAATCAGCTTTGCTGAGTTAAGGACGCTACATGAATATCAAGCCACTGCCAATTCCGGATATGATATCATCTACGGTGGGGATTGTGTCCTCAGACCCGTTGATTTCGTCTCTCAGGTAAAATCTATACTTGATCCAGAGGAAAAGGCAAAGTTGGGGGAATGGAATGTTGTAGAGTAGTAGAGTTTCGTGTTTGAATTCTATAAAATATCTGATTAAACTTGAGAGTGCACTTTTTTGTTGCTTGCTATATTCAGAATTTCCATTATCAGACTGGCTAATGTAAATTGTCTGCTTACAAGTTCATGAGAAAGCAATCTCGACGGAATAGAGGTCAGCTCCAATCTTTGATATTGTCCTTGCTGTTAAGAAATAAGGATATTCCTGAGCCAGATTTGTTTATAAGGACAAGATACATTCAATCCGCTGATAAATGATTTTAAAGCGAAATAAACCTTTTCTCTTCGGAAGCAAAAAATACAACGAGGAAATAAGTGAGTTCATAGATGGACCAGATTATCTTTTTCTGGAATGCCATTTGAAAAATCCTGTGCAGTCGATGTACCATTCTTACAAGTCAAAGCGAATTCGAAATGGGAGATTGAAATTATTGACCCAGCAGTTTATCATTCACTTCAACAGCAACTTCACAGGTAGTGCTTCCAAAGGTCAATTATTTGCGATTGGAATAAGCATACTGTTGCTTATTGTACTTGTGGCAATGCTATTAATAAAGCTAACAGCTAAAGGAACACGATTTTCCATCAGCTTGGGAGGTTTGGCTGTTATCGAACTCATACTAATGGCAATTCTGGGTATTGTCATCTGCAAATGTTGCCAAAACGGATTTAGCAAACGTTCTGCAATAGAGAAATGTATTGATACTTTTAACAATCAAATTCGTTCAGAAGGGGTGGGATCCAAACTTATTTCTAATAATCATCATATTGTAGTGGAAATCAAAGATTTAAGCTCTCCTCTCAACCAAAAAACGGCAGCTGACTCCCTTTCTACCATCAATGAAGTAAACAGCGAGGCTTATGGAAGTTACAGCTCGGGTAAGCCTTTGAATCATTCTTTACTTCAACTTTGAAGCATTATGAGATATGCATTCGAATGAATAACCTAAGAACGAGTCCATTATTGCCCATTTTATTGTTGATGTTGAAACTTTTCAATTTTACATTATGTATCGAGCTTTAGATGCATTTATTTCAAAAAATTTTCATTGGAAAAAGATGTTCTACTTCGTTACAAGATGAATTTCAGAACGAAAGAAAAAGCATGCAATGAAAGCTTCAAGAGAATCTTTTTATTTTAAAGATTAGAACTCCTAACTGTTGGAATTTATCAACTGAAAATACCCTCCAATCAGTTCTTTAGAGTAAATTCTCTGACCACTTGAATGAATGTTATAAATCGATCATATTTCAATTTCATACTCAAACCTGGGTAGAGAGAAAGAGAGGAAGGATTATAAGCTTGCATAATGGTTACATTTCTAGAGTTCTTGATGAGCTTCAAGTAATCTAATATATTCATCTATAAAATCAACTGTCCCAGTCATAAATTCATTGATGCTAATCAAACCGTCATTATCGACATCCTTGCTCTCAAAGAAGGTGATGCTCCTCTACATAACGTGAGTGATTAAATTATTAAAACATTTTGATCGCTCTGTACCTCTTCAGTATCAGGGGATTGCCTGTGCTGTTTCACCCAGCTTCTGAGTTCACGTAGGTCTACCATTCCGTCCTATACAGTCGTAATACTCAAATTTTTGCTTCATATTATTTGTTAGGTACGCCATTTGAATCTGCTTTTCTGAATTCTTCGATCCTTTCTTTAACAATTCTGGGTACGGTGAGAGAATTACAACCATATGAATCTTTCTTGGTATTACGTCTGAAGTGAGCTTGCATATCCCCGAAGATCATTAGCAGTTATATAATTTTCATAAAATTTTAGTTGATCTTCGGTCAGACTCAGCGTTGGTGTTCGATGCTCGTCGAAGAGTTCTCCCCACATCATCAGTACCGTGATTGGTGTATCAGCAATTTCACGTTCCTAATATTTGTCAATTGTTTTTGTAGTTCATTCTCATCTTCAATAAATTACTTCTTCATAAATTCCTCCATCGGAACTACCTGAGCCGACTTTGAGTTTTATGCAGTAAGCGGAAGATATTAATCCAAGGAGACAGAAGAAAAGGAAAAGATCTGTATTTACAATTGTTTTCATTGTGATATTTTTATTTCGAAATTAAAAAAAAGTATTAGTAAATCGCAAAGTTGCGGGTGTTAGCACTTTACATATAATATGTAGAATGAATTCTCAAGATATGGAGGAGTAATTTAAGAAGGGAAAAATTTCATTTTCATTCTGTTCCATCAAGTTATATAGATCGGAACTTTAGAGTCTGAGGGGGCAAATTTTAAGAAATCATATTTTAAAAGATTAGTTGATCAATTTCTATCAGTTTTGTCTTTCTAAGGTCTCAAAAAGATTTGTAAAAAGGAGGCAGAGGATCAATTGTAAAATTTCATAGAAAACTTTTCCGACTCATCAATTTTTGAATAATACTCATTTTTAAAATAAGCAATCAAAAACTGAGTGCTCTAAAATGCTTAGAATTTCTAATTTTCAATTTGTTCTTATTTTTCAGTAGAACGGCTAGTTTGTGCAATCAACATCTTCCAAAAAAAAAGCATGGAATGAATTATTTAATAGTTTAAGACATGAAGAAGATGAAGCCATATACTACCCTTACTCTAGGTGTCCTGCTGCAATTCATTCTCTTAATTGCTGCTCGGCGATCAGCCACATCCCAAGAACTCCTCCTAGATATGGAACCTGAACTTGATAAAACACAGATTATCACCATTGAGTTGAAAAAGCAAGTTCTAAGCACGGACAGCCAAGCCAAAATGTTTAATTTCATTTCCAGAACTCAGACTCTACAGCAAAAACCTCTTACTAGCTCAATGCCATTGAGAGCTGGATTCCATACAAATTTCAAATTGAGCAATGAGATTCGACTCACTAACTACCAAAATATTCAATTTGTCGGGAAAATTGCTTTTGCTGATCCTTTAGAGACCTATGATGCAATATTTGACACAGGTAACCTTATATCACATTGTGAGAAATTTAAATGATGTCAAAGGGAGTGCAAATCTGTGGATTAATTCAGTTGATTGCTTGGATAAAGCGTGTCTGAAGCATAAACAATACAATCCAGATCTATCAAGTACCTTTCGAGGGTCAGGGCTCCTTCTAGAAGTCGAATTTGGTACTGGAACTCTCTCTGGTGAGATTTGTTCAGACGATGTTTATCTCGGAGGTGTAATGGTCACCAATCAGAGTTTTGCTAAAATTGAGAGAGAAATTGGAGATGTATTCTATGAAGTACATAATAATTCTAGAGAATCGCATTATTGATTACTCTCATAGTCCAAGTTTGACGCAATTGTAGGATTGGGATATCCATCGATGGCAGCTTACAATCTCACACCTCTATTTGACGGAATAATGGCGCAAAAGAGACTGAAGAATAATGTTTTCTCATTTTATTTTGATAAAACTGACGGCGCCGATCACTCAAGACTCATTTTAGGAGGGGTGGATACCACTCTGATCAAAGAACCTGTGCAATATTTTTCTGTTGTCGATAAATACTATTGGACGATTGAAGCAGAAGACATTTTGCTAAATGGGCAAAGTTATAGTCTGTGTCCAGGAGGCTGCAAAGTTGTTGCTGATACTGGGACATCTTTCATTTCAGGACCTTCTGACCAAATTTTGTCTGTCCTTGGTAGAATTTTCGTAAAGTACCTGATAACTCATAGCACTCTAGATCTCATAACGGCCGACAATGATTGCAGCAACTTTAATAAGCTCCCAAACATCACGTAAATTTTGATATTTTCGAGGCATATCTTTATTTTAAACACCTATGCAGGTTTATTTTTAAAGGTGGCTCAGAGTTCCCTGCTTTGGCTGGGTTAGGTGAAAGCAAGGCATTTACATTGAGTCCCGAAGATTATGTCATGAAAACAAACAATACTGCTGACACTAAAAGCTGTATGTCAGGAATCATGCCTTTAGACGTTCCAAAGCCGAGAGGTCCACTATGGATACTTGGAGGATTATTTTTCACGAAATATGTTTCTGTTTTTGATCGAGACTATGATGTTGTGGGATTTGCACTCGCAGTCCATAACTGATGTTGAAGCGGTCCGTAGTTCTTTGTCAATAGAAATCGCTAGGTGTTTTCTAATGTTCTTTCGTGTCTGTATACAGAATAGATATCTAACAAAGCAATCACTAATTTTTCAGCAGAATACCGTTCATGGGAAATTCCTCGCCTCAAACATGAATAATGAAAAGTCCTCTATGTATTTCTGCTCTCTATTAGATGTTTGTGCATAGAATGATTTTGTTCAGAGCAGTGTGTAGAGAAAATTAATGTTGGATCCAAACACACAAGTAAATTTTAGAGATGCTGCTAAAGCGAATGTTGTGTGTGATCTATCGCATAAATTTTATTATCGATACTACGAAATATTTATTGAGAGAATACTAATAATTTTAAAGCCTCAATTTACTTGAATGAATAAATTTGTAGTTTACTCAGGAAACTACCCTGAAACCATACGTAATGCCTTGCTAAAAAGAGGAAATTGGGAAGAAGTAATGCCGAACTTATGGGATTTTCGGATCTAATCTGGACGATCTTAATGTAGATACCTGAAGATGACAAAAACGCTTGGGCGAATGCACAATTCATTTGGAGACCAATAAACTTCACTACTGAGGTAGCTTTATTGACTTTCTCTGGTTTGTTTGCAACAAACATTAGTTATATTCGAAATATGATGAAATAAGAAAGAAATCTCCCAAAGAGCAGATTCAAGTACGTGAAATATGACTTTTTGTGCTCATTTTATAGGTCTTTAACCATTTTGAGAACAATCGCGGGATTTGTACTAAAACGGCCTTGATCCGAACACTCCGAACTTATTATTCTACCAATGAGGAGGCCAGTAAGAAAATAGATGTGCTACTTTTCCTCGTTAACTCAATTTTTATCCGTGCAGAGGCTGCCAATTACCAGGTTTTTGACACCATGCCTACGAGTTTCATTCTCACCGCCGGACTCCAAGATGCGGAATACCTGGGCTTCATGGCACGATTTCGTGAAATTACAAAACAACATTTTCAAAAAGAATCAATTCCTGCAAAGCATTGCCAGGACAATATCTGGTTGGTTAAGCCTGCCAACATGAACCAAGGTGCAGCTTTTCCACAAAAATTGGGAATTTGACTTGCATTTGATAGGAAAAGGCATCGAGATCTTTAGAAATTTAAAGGATATAAATTCGTTTTTAAACAGTAGAGCCTCATACACTTATTGGGTTGCCCAAAAATACATCGAACGACCTTTGTTGTACTACCAACGAAAATTTGACATCAGAGTGTGGGTTTTGGTTACAAATAGTCTTGAGGTCTATTTTTTCAATGAAGGATATCTAAGAACTTCCTCTGATTCTTACGATCTCAGAAATTCAAACAACTATGTACATCTAACAAATAACTGTTTGCAGCAACATGGGAAAAACTATGGAAAATGGGAGGATGGAAACACAATCCCATTTGACTATTTGAAACGAATGATCAAAGAAAAATACCCAGATCATGATTTCGATTTCAATAAACATGTTCTGCAAAGAATGAAAGATTTGGTTATCGATACCATTTTATCGTGGAAGAAAAATTTCAACCCTTCAAATAGAAAATTCTGTTTTGAACTTTTTGGCTATGATTTCCTCATAGACGAGGATTTGCGGACTTGGTTGATCGAGGTAAGATTGCCTGAATTTCAACAGGTGCTTCATCTCGTATATAGGTGAACACAAACCCATATTTGGGAATTCCAAATGATTTTATTGCTGAACTCCTCCCGCAAATGCTTGATAATATGTTTGAGATAGTTCTGGACCCCATCTTTCCACCAGCAGAGACTTTTACTCCACCCCAAAATAATGGATTTGAATTGATCTATAGTGAGCAAGGGCGCTCTTCGAACGAAAAGAGTGTTAACAAAAGATCACCATTCTCATCTCCAATTTACCCCATTAAAGCTCTTGAACCGAGCCGCTGGACCTGGAAGTCTTTCAGCTTAAAGGGTATCAACTCAGTAGAGAGCAAGACATCATCCGACAAAACCACCTCCCTTGAAAATATGATTCAAAAGAGCTCCACGCTTTACATCAATAATATAGAAATGATATATAAAAACCTGCAGACTAACCTGAATTTTAGAACTTCAATGATGCTTGTTGACGTTGAGGCTGTAAACATTCAGATCAATAAGATATTGGAACTCTTGGAAAATCCTGAATCTCTCCAATCTAGCCAAATAAAATATGCCTGCAGAGCAATTGAGATGGTTTCAAAATCAGTTGCGCAAGGAATATTCGGAAATCCCGATATTCTCTACAAGATTTCAAAACTATTAAATTCGCAAAGCCGAAATCAAGAAATAATTCAATCTATAGTAATCTCAGTTCTTTTTATTTTTTTCATATAAGCATGATTTCAAAGCTGGCGTCTCTAATCAATATCAGTCAAAATTCTGCTCTGAGAAGGAAAGTGCTTTGCAACAAACTCATATATGGCATCAATCACATACTGTTGAGTACATGTCAAAAATCCGAAGTTGAAGAACCGGAACTTTACTCAACAGAAATAATTTACTTGGCAATGAAATGTGTTGAAGTTCTCTGTGGTATGAATCCAAAACAGCTGCTCCCTCCAAATGAAATTAACGAGAATGAGCGATCCAAATATTTCTACATGGCACAAGGTAAATACTCACTAGTGAAACATTAAACTGGAACGCTATGTAGGCGGGATTCTAGCTGTTTGTATTGTTCTTAAAATGTCCAATGACACCAAATTACAAGAGTCTGCTGAAAAAATCCTGAAAAACTGGATGACACAGCAGGACTGGAAAAACCAAGTCCGAATACTCGAAATCTATTCTTCTCTGGGTAATTTTGTCCCCAAACGAGAATAAGAATTAATCCTTAATTTGAAAAGACTATTCTCCAAAGCTGTTGAAAAAGAATGAGAAGGATCTTTTATTATTCAAATTCGCAGAACTCAATATTAAGAAAGGGAAAGAACTAGAAACCATCATCTGCTTCCAACCGTAAAAGCATTAATTTAATGTGTCAATAATTCAGATTGAAAGTGCGTTGTTGCTGGTAATGCCACTTCAAGAATTGATTTCGTTTGCAAACTCACGTGTCACTAGTAAGACAGAAATCAACAACATTAAAGCTCCCGTAATTTTAATTTTACTAAGCGAATTTTTTTTCACAATTCTTACTGAAATAGGCAACAGAAGAGTTGAATCTCAGTCCAAAACAGAAAAATGAGGAAGTGACTACCACCGTAACAACATTAATCTCAAAAGGAATGATCAAATCAGGAAAATTAACTGAAAAAAATGGTATGCCTCAGGTGAATAAAATAACATTTTCTTTTTGTTTTTCTCATCTTCTCGTCTAGGTATTATCTCCCTTGAAAGCTGGAAGTCTTAGTGAAAAATCCCTAAAAAAGTAGTCGTCGGTTGATTAGGAAACAAAATTTCTGGCTACTTATTCTCAAACTATCAGATCGAATGATTTACTCTCAATTATAATTTGAATCCGTAGGTAAGCTAGTTGGTTCTAGAAAGTGAGAATTTATAAACTCTTATAACAAATTGCAACTCTAACTAATCAATTCTGTTTTCATTCTGGGATTCAAAGTTTTTTTTCTTCTCAAACGAGTCAAGCCCTCGTAAACTTTCCCGATTAAAATAAGGAATTTATGAGATTATTGCGATTATCTGGTGTTTTCTAATGAGTAATAAATAACAAAAGTGGATTCAATCTTGCTAAACATACACACATTTCTCTTGTTGAGCTTTGTTGATTTCTTACATTATCGCTCACACATTCTGCAACATTTCATTGGGTTACTATTAAAATATCTGCTGGAATAATATCTTTGTTATCTAGTTTACAGAAAATGGTTTTTTTAATACACAATTAAGTTATCATCAGGTTTATTGTTTAAGGAACACTCAATACCATTCTGGTTCTGATTTTTCCTTTTGCTCAGAATAAGCGCAAGAAAGGGTTTGTGACAGGAGTATTTTCAATGTTTACATCCTTTACCTCAATAGACACCTTCTTCCAATACAAAGTTTCTTAATTACCTCTTGTTTACCTCTTATTATTGAAGAATAATTTATTCATTTATTTGGAGAGTTTCTATTTTATTTTTTTGTTAATTATAACTATTCAGATTAAATCCAAAAATGAAAAGCTGCTTAAAAAAATAACTCAGTATTAGTATATTTACGATTTCAAGATAATAATATTAACTTCCCCTTCGAACAAAGTAATTGTTGGAGAAAAAGTTTGCATTTTAATTATAATATAGATAGTATGGTTTTGGATGTTTCAACATGAAACTTTGTTTTAAATTGTAATTTCAAGCTTAGTCAATGTATAAATCAACTATTTTTAATGTTTGGAAGTAAATGCATCTTCTCTTTTTCCTTCATGGAACTAAGTAAAATTAGTTCTAAATTACATTGAATTGGTTTAACAATGCTAGAAATGTTCACTGCGAGATGTTTTCGGTGAAAAGTGCCCAAGTGCTTCGAGCTAATCTGAGAGAGATTCACTGGTTTCTATTCAAAGAGGTGAAGCAGATACTTTGAACAAAAATTTCCCAAGAACTTTATCTGCCAGAATATTCACGAGGGACTATCAGCTTTTATGTAAATCTCCCTCTTAGTAAACTCTAACTTATTTCCGGGAATTATTGTTTTTCTTGCTTAGAGCAATTTTAAAAATGTATCTATTTAACAAAATATCAATGCTGTCCGAATAAGAGCACTATCGTCTTCAAGTTGTAGTTAGCCATCATTTTATTTCATTCTAAATAATTTTCAAATTTGACTGTCTGTCATCCAACTTCCAGGCGATGATTGATACTCATCCTTTTTCTGTATTTTTCTATGCAAAATGTCGAATGAATTAAAAGTACCAGACAGGGGCAGATCTCATCCAATGGATTTGTCGAAATGTTCAAATTCAGGGAAATATAAGTACGCTACGCCAATTTAATTATCAAGACACAGACAAAATTTATAATTTATTTTCTCAATTATATGAGCCTGATTTATTCGAGTAATTCTGAGTACATCGTGCCCAGATTGGGATTTGTAGAAAAATAGATTGATAAATGAGTTCTGGTAATCAAATGTCCTTCCCATCAGACGTTTTTGACATAAGCGAAATAAATCTCTTCTCTGTAGTTGGTATATTTAATACATCAAATTTAACTGAAGCTCTGAACTTCATTTAGAGATAGATGGTTGAAAAAGATGATACTACAAACACCAGCAAATCATTGATGCATACTTAACAACTTTTACACTGTCCACCCATAAAAACAAACTGAAATACACTTGATCCATCTTTACTTAATGAAAGTATCTCTCAAAAAAAAAAAACTAATAATTTCTATTGAATAAGGAATATTTCATTGATAGCTAATCTTTGTATTGCTGTCCATGAGTATCTACACTTGCGCAGAGTTTCATAAATTTTTTCAAACTTCTTGCTCGTATTGACTCCAATTTTTCATTCAACTAGCACTGAAATATCCCTTTTCTCATACGATTTGAAATATTCTTCAATGAAAATGAAACGTTACCTACTTAGTTTTTTCTTTGAAGTTGCTCTCTCAAGAATGATCAATTTTAAACAAATAGGATTATGATAGGTTGATGGAAAAATTAATTTGTGATTATTGGCTTCATCGATAAGACTAAGGGGTAAAATCTGTAGTTTGAAAATGAGGGCAGTAAATCATTTTTCTTAGCTTGATATCTTCATTGCCCTTCAATACAAATTCGCTCAATAAATATGTTGAAATATGTAGTACCTCTTTCTTAACAAGCGAAAGCAAAATCAGTTTAATGCAATAATTATTGTTTTCATCTATTTGTCTTAGTATGGAGTTAAGATGTATGTGATGGAGTTGATATTGGATGAAAGCATAAAGAATCAAATTCCATTTCACTTCTTAAAACCAATTGGGAGAGTTGCCTGGTGATATGGGTAAATATTCCCAAAAAATTCTACTTATTATATTCCCCTCTTTTTTCATTCGGTTGTCAGATATTTACATGATATTCAGAATCAACAATTAACTTTTTACGATTTCAGGAGCTTTTGGATACTTCTGATATAACGATAAATTCAATAGGATATTCAAAAAGAAAGAGGTCTTATTTCAAGAATCTAATATTATTAATAATAAGGTTGTGAATGAGACAAGTTGTCATCAGCACTTTTTTGATCAGATCTTACAGGAGCCTTTTGAACTTTTTTGTAAGGTAGTGAGCCCAACGGATTCTCAGAATTCCTAAAGATGTCCTGCATTGCTAAACTTGGATTACTATCCCAGCTCACTTCTGGCATCTCAGTTGAATTCGCAGGGAAAGTTTGAGCAAGCGATGTGTGTCCCTCTGTCTTGGGGGCTTCATCCGTAGGATTTTGCACTGAAGACTGCACTTCGAAGTTATTAAAAATCGAATTATTAGGAGCATTGAATTTGTTGAAGCCGGCTTGCGCGGATCCTAGTACAAATGATTAGATCAAGGTGATACTAGGATGATACCACTAGAGGAGTTTAGATCCTTATTTTGAATGACATTGTCAGCAAAGTCGCTTGTGTTCCATCCGATGTTTTCGTTGGCCTTCATCGTTTTCGGAAAGTTAGTATTCATGGTCTGTCTACCGCTTCTATATCTCTCATTATCTGAGAGAGATTGAATTGGTCCTGTTTTGTTGATTTCGACTTTCACCTTGTCTTCGCTCATGAAAGTTTGGCCTAGGTCTCTCGCAGTTCCTGGTTGTCTATTGAATACTTGCTTGAATAACGCTTGAAACTTCTTCTCTCCTTCTACCCTGATCTGAATCATCTCAGAGAGCAGCTCTTTCACTTGATTATTCTGCCTCTCAATCGATTCTTTAAGATCGTTTGTTGCTTCTTCAAAGCTTTTGAATTTTTGATTTAACTCTGTGATTTGACTCCTAAATCCTAACAATTCTTTGTTCTCGGCGACTTGCTTCCTGGTTGTCCGGACTCCAGAATATTTTTCAATAAAGTATTCGTCTTCCTCGTCTTCAGATAAATTTTTCGAAAGTTTCAGTCTTTTTATTTTATGCAGCTCGCTAAGGGATGCTCTCATTAGAGCAAACAAAAACATGAACCAATTTCACCTGCCGCTCTTTTTGAATTTGTCATGATAGAAGTGAATTTCTTCATTATCAGATCTGATTTTATGAAAACCATACATATTTAACTAACATTGCACATCCACATTACAATCACTTGAAGAAATGAGGACAAACTTACTTGTCTCACGAAAGAAGAATAGTTAGTGTGCTTGAAGTATTTTGGCAAGACTTTATTTGTGAATTCCAGAACATTCAAGATTTGGAAAGATGAGCCATCAGGATTCCATTTGATGCAGTCGCTGCATGTTTTGTCCTAATAAGGTTGCGATAATAAGCGTGGAAGTTGAGAGAGTGAGGATTAGAAGATTTAGAAGCCAGATTGATTTGAGATGATAGGAGCTGGTGGTGTTAATAAACCAAGTAATACCTCGAGGATTTGATGCATTTTTGCAATAAAAGATTGGTTTGACTCCTTTGAACTGCGCCCTTGGCTCTTTCTTTGAGTGGTGTCAGAAACATTTGAAGTATTATTCATTAAAGAATTGATGAGTGAATCAGTAAATTATTAATTTTAGAAGGGGTTCAATTTGTTAACTCGATGCAATTTTATCTAATAGAAATACGCTTTCACCTTAGGAATTGTAAGAGGCATTTCTGGCATCCCAAGAATGGAATTAAAATATTTTACAGAAATCTCTAAGAGTGATGATAATTGCCCTCAGTGAATTAGCATCCCAACACTTACTAAAGGTTTCTTCTTCTTTGAGAAGTACCTGGGATTTATCAAAAATTTTTTTGGACATGAGCAATTGTGTTAAAAATTTGATTCTTCTAATTAGCTGTTACCTGAAAAAACTTAGAACCGCATTTAGAAGAGCCATTTGGAGGACCTGAGAAGTTTATGCTTCTCTCAAGATATAGAAAGTCAGAGATAAAATTTACAGATTTAATCAAACTCAAATTAGTTGGAACTCCAAAAAATTAAATTTCACTCCGGCTGATTTCAGCAGAGGAACTTGTGCTATGGTGATGTTAAAGCTAACGCGAATCTTCTCAACGTCATTTCAGCTTTCATTTCAATTGAATCAAACTACAGTCGCCATCTACTGCATTATAAATCTGAAAGTTTTTGACTGAGAATTTCTAAAACAATAATTGAAAATTTGAAAAAAAGCTTGTTGGAAAATGATTCTGAGTTGCCCCTTGCTTATTTTCTAGAAACATATAGAATTATTCCAAACCTAAAGCTTGAATTCACAGTCAAAGGAGGCTTAAAGAAATGGTATCCAGTGAAGTGAGAGTGTAGGCTATTTTTCAGATTGTAAATTTTCAAAACATTTTAATCTTTAAGAACTAAAGAAGACATATTAGCACAACTCTCAAGATGAATCTTAAGCCGCTTCCAAATGTGTTAAACATCTTAACTTAAATATGAAAAATTTCTCTCTACTGAAAGATTCTGAGGTTCATGATTGGATATCTAGTCAGGAAAGAATATGGTCTGGTCTTTATTTCAATAAATAATGGATAATCCACAAAATTAAGTCAATGTCGGCAGTGAAGACAATTCATGCAGATTCAAGTTAATACTTTTCTGTTTTAATTTCTTCTTGTAAAAGACAGCTTTCTTGAAGTTTAGTAACTTGGAATAAGGCCTAGGAAAAGTTGAAAGTTGACTATAGGTATGTTTCTGTACCTCTGAGATAAATTTCTCAATTGCAAGTTGTTGCAATTCTGTATGTGCTTTTTCATTCATTATAGATTTTACTCCCGTTAGCAGAGGTGTGAGATCAGTTTTGATGACGAAGTTAAAGACCAGAAGCTCGAAGCATCCTTTTTTCTTATCAAGCTTTGGAGCGACAGCACCAGTGACCTCTTCAATTATTTTTGCCATGCTTTTCTCAAGAGTCGTCCAATCTTCATCTAAGAGTTTGAGCTCATTCTTGAAGTAATCCTTCATACGATAACTCATGAATAATTGAAATATATTTGCTTAGGCTTACCAAGAATTTCTCGACACTCCAAGTAAGATTGTTCCTCTGCTCTTTAAAAGTAGGATGAGATTTTTGAATTCTCAATGATGGGAGACATTGATATTTATTAGACACAGGTTGACCTAAAGTTGGTTATAGATAAGAGGGAGCACTCTTGAATGTTACCCAAGTCACAATCTTCAATACATCTCACAATATACGCGGACTGATAAAAGAAGGCCAGAGGGTCTACTGAGCTGATCAAAACGAAAAATTTGAGATTAAATCTTCTCTTCTCTATCAGTAAGGTGTCTTGCTGATATTTCTGTATGATATAGTCGATATTTAAGGAATCTTTGCTTTCTTTATTGGGTAAAGTTTCTATACTTTTTTTGATCTTTTCTAGTCGTCCAGGGATCTCTTGGGCTCCATATGTCCCCAGACTGATCTTTTTGGTTTTGACAAAATCTGCTTTGAAAGTCTCGAGATCAGTTATAATCTGAATGCCTTTCACTTTGGAGCGGTTTTCAGGTTTGAGAATCCAAACCCCGTCATTTTCATTTTTGAGGAAATAAACGCTATCAGAGAGTACATCCATTCTATAGGTCGAGGGTAAATAGCTATTCAATACACTATTTCCTGTGTCTCTTATAATCTGTGCCAAATTTCGCTTGTTCGTTAATAGAGAGATGTTGGCAATGTGATTCACGAGCTGCGAAAAATCACCCGCGAGACTGTTATAGTCAATTTCTAGGCAACTTTTCACCCATTTTAGTTGGAACTTTGAAGGCTTTATGTTATTATCGGGCACTTTCCAATTTTCTGATTTTAACACCTTTTCGATAACTGCTTGATGGCAATTTTTTCCAACAAACGCAATTTTTTCAAGATTTTTGCTGATTTTAGTGGGATTTAGTGCGTTTACAAGAATACCTTCTGCTTCGAAAGTATTTGTTATTTCAGACAGTTTCTGTTCCTCTGGAATGGGCTGCTTATTTTCCTTAGAGCATGTTTTATTCTCTTCATCACAGTTCTCAGCTTCTTCTTCAGCATCTGGTTCATTCATGGTAAATAAGAATTTTGCTATAATATCGAGATAACTCCCTACCATCAGCATTTTCTTCTGGCTGCTGCTCGTTAAATACGGAATATTTTTCTGAGGTCCAGCATTTCCGATCATCTCTCCAAGGATGTTGAGGGCAATGGCTCCTATAAATTAAGATATTTTTGAAATCGTCATACCAAATTTATTTACTTGCAGATTCCTTCTAACCAGGTGTCAATTGATTTAAAATGGAACTTCCTCCACTCATAAGCTTTAGAGGGGAACTTATAAGAATCGAAGATTTTGACCACTCCTTTTGTCCAGCGTGCACCAATTGTTTGCTCTCCAGTCTCACCACCCAGGAAAATCTCTACATGCGTCATATCATGAATTTGTCGCTTTTTCTAAATTAAAAGCATATATATAAGTTCAACTGGTCTGATTCAATAGAAGTTCGACTTACTTTTGGATTAAGCGATTTTCCACTGTGAAATATAAGGTCACCTGGCTTCAGTTCCTCAAATTTCAAATCGATTGGAAGCGTATCAAATTGGTACGCCTAGGGCAACAGTAATTCCATATTAGCTATGACACAGAAATTGCAATAGCTCTTACCTGATTCCAACGCTGGAGTGTAAAGCCGAAATCTTCTCTGAGATCGAACACCACTTGTCGTATGAGTCCGCAGCAGTCTAAGAACAGAGGTGAATCGTAATTTGGGTCCCCAGGCTTAAGATGGCGTTTAGCATAAGGTACTCCCATGTATTTTTTCGCAGTTTCTATAAACTTTGCACGCAGTCGCTCCTTGTGGCTCTCTGACGTTCTGTCAGTTTCCTCTACCTTTTTCTTATAGTTAGCATACTTGTGGGATGCCACTCTCTTGCTCCTAAATTTTGCAAACGCATCCTGTAAGGATACTTTTGGAGCGAGATCTTCCAGAAGTTTTGAATCGTCTTCGTTAATATTCATTCACCTTTTAAATTTTGAAATTATTCGAAGTATGAAAAATAATCTTTCTCAACTGCTTAATAACGACCCGAAACTTTTCTTGGAACATCTAATTGAGGAAAGTCTTCAACTACTCATTATTTTCTAATGGTTCAAAGCCCCAGATCTCTCCTTTCTTTGAAAACATTCCGAAAATATTCTGAAGTTATATATTTAATCCACACAGAAAATAAAGTATCAAATACATAAGATTATTGTGATTTGAGTATACTATTAATTGGAAACATCAGGGAAAAAAGTAGTTCAACACGAGCAAAGGAAGTGGTATTATAAAAGTAAAAGTCTATTGAGCCTTAATAAAACACAATTAGAGTATAGATGGATCAGATCCTCAACGCAATTCATAAAAGTAATGTAGAGTGGTTTAATTGGTATGATGAGAGCTTTGAGGGAGGTGTTCATTTCCTTGGCCTTTCTGAATTCTCCTATCATCATTCCAAGTTTTCCATATTGATAATGTCCCGAGTGAATCATCGCTATTGCATCGTAAGGCCATACTATTTTCTTTAATTAGAGCTAGTACATACTGGGAGAGTTCTCTACGGAAAATTCCTCCAGGAGTAGTTTCAATTAGACCGTATTTCGAAAGATCGAAGTAACTTATGAGTATTCGGTCCTGCACGATTCCCAAGAACTCTGAAGAACTTGGCGCCAAAGCTTTGTAGAAGTACTTTACTCCTCTCTCGCTTATTTTAAAGTAGTGATGATAGTCTCCCTCCTGATTGACAACTTTTTTAATATTCCTCTGTATCGCACAGAGAATCATGTTTCTTTTATCAAGACGTAAATCGACGAGACCCAGATCTCTCAGAAAGGATGGAACAGGATGAATCGTGTCTTTTGTGATTTTGCGATCAGGATTTATCGAATAAAAATGAGAGTGGTTCAGATGTCCAACGAGTAGCCGGTCAAATTCAGGCAGATAGAGTATCTTCTTCACAGGTTCATCGCTTATTCGAATGGAACTCATGGCCACACATGGCATCCTTAGTGACTTCACCTCAATAAGTTGTCCTGAAACTCGATGTGCTTCTTGGTAGCAAAATATCAGCGAGTCCAAGGGTTCAATATAGTCGAATGTGGTTGGTATCGGAATGGGCCTGAAATGGAAAGTACATCCTCTGGCAATGTCAAGAAACCCGAATGAATCTTCATTGAAACAAATGATAATTTTATGTTTCGGGATATACTTAAGAGTAAATGCAGCGGGTGTATTGTCCCAAATTACAGAGGTTTTGAGTAGCCTGTGAGTTTTCAAGTCGATGACTGAGTAATAGAAACCTTCTTCAAACTCCGCGCCATCAGTGTCCTTCGAAGAAGAAAACATAATCAGCAGATTGAATTGAGAGACTTCGACAATTGATGTCCGCTGATGATCAACCATGAAATCAAACAGCAGATCTTTACCTATCGGGAATCCAGTTCTCAAGATATGAAGTTTCCGAGGAAACATCTCTTTGCTTTTTTTTGCAGCAGGTTCCAGAGGGAATTTGTTTCTTGGAGCTGGCATACTATCTAATTCACTTGTATTTTCATAGCTATTCAAAGGTGTACGTTTAGTTTGATGGCGCTTAGGAATTATCATTTTAATTCTTGCAGCAGAATAATTTTTTTGAAAATTTAATCAACACAGAGCTTTTTAAATCATTCAGCGAATCATATACCTTCAATCAAATCAGCGAACACTAGTCAGCAAGTCAGCAGAAGTAAATTTTCGAAAAAAGAAAAAAAGCAGTAGCCGAGCATAATGTCCTTATTGTCTTGTAGATGTAGCAGACAAAACCTCTTAAACGTGGATGCAGGCGAATCAGCAATGAGGTTTCACTATGATCAAAATATGAAATATCGATATAATATTATAACGTAAAGTTTGAGAAATTCGTGAAGTTTAGAATTCAATGACACTCCAATTGAATGGTATAGTTTTACTGTCCCAAAGGATATATCTCGTAATTCATTAGTTGCTTCTTTTTTCGTTCAAGTCTGCTAGAGACAGTAAAGAATAAAGAAATCAGAAGAGTGGGCCTAGTAATAGAGTTGTCAGAACTCAACAATTTCTCTTTATGCTTTTCTCATGGAAAATCAGGAAAGTTGTAATTCCAAATACCAAAAACGATTTTGTCTTGAGCCTTCTCTTTGCTCGAATTTGAGAGTTCATTTAAAGAACAGAACTCAAAGTATCCACCAAAGGCACCCTGATTGTTTCTGACGTCGTGAAAAGCATAATTGATGATCGAGTGATGAATACTTTTGCTTCATCCCTTCCACAAAGACTTTTTTGGAATTAATTCAAAAACGTGAGGCAGGAGAGAATTCAAATGACCAAAAAACGATGAGAACTCTAAGGAACCTTAGATCAATAACATTTTTTTGACTTAGACTTTGGTGCATTACCCAATCGTATTAGTTAAGGTGCTTCTCTTTTTTTTGTGTGTGGGATTAACAAGTCATTGATCGTTTGTCGTTTTCTCTACGTCTTATTTAATTTTCTCTCAGGTTTATGTTGAAGTTTTGATCAAACGCTCCATATTTCTAGTAGTTAGCCAACAAATCAGATTATTTTATCCGGTTTTTCTCTACTAGACCAATACATTTGATTCCGAAGAAAAGAATAAACTTGAAAAAGTTGAGAGTCGCAATAAATTACACGTATCGAAGAAATATCGGGCCTCAACGAAGTAGTAGCGTGTCTAGGATTAGCTGCAAGAGAATATCTGTGATTTTATTTTTGAATTAATAGGAGATTGATCAAAAACTGCGAAATAACACAGCAAATCCAAAGTTAGATCTAAAGTGTAAAATTTATTTCGACATAATCTCATAGGCCATCAGAAATGGAACTTTGGGTTGTCTATACATACAAAGAAGCAAACGATCAATCAGGTAATCAGTAAGCTTGAAAGAGCTAATTCTTGAGTAGATTCAAATCTCAAAACATACTCCGCCAAAACTCAAATACCCACAACAATGAAAATCAAATCATACACCAAAGCGATTGTTCAACCAGGTAATCAAAAGTCGGAAAACTTGCCTAACACTAATATTGTATTGAACCTATCACAAGAGCAACTCGATAACGAAATATCTCAATTAAATGACGCCGCCCAGGCCCCGGGATACGAAATATCCCAATTAAATGACGAACCCCCTCCATATAATAATTCTTTCATTCTATTAACAGATCCAAATATGGGTTTGGAGATTGTTCAGCAGAGAAGGAACATTCTGAACTCTCTCCAAGCTCATATTTGTTGTTCTCAAAATTTTGATGGTGTCAATCCTTGGCACCTTAGAAATTGCGAAGAGTGCATCAATCAAGCTAATGTGAACACATCTTCATTCCTTGGAAATCAAAAAATGTTGAGGAAAAGAAAACTGAAGTCAAATGCAAAGACTTCAATGCAATCAGCAAGAAACCGCAAGACCGTATGGAAGTCGGTCTCTCCAAATTCCGCAAGAGCTTTCTCCCCATTGTTTGGAAAAAGCATAGGGTACTATGTGAAGAAGCGGAGAACCTATGACTCTGCAGTGGGCATACTTTGGGAACCGCCACGAAAATTCAGAGATAAATAAGGACTGAAGCAGGGAGCCTTCAATAGAGCTAGTTGTTCGGGTTAACAATGTATATAATGTATGTGTTGCTTTCGTAATGACAACTGTTGCTCAAACTCGGTTCCCTAATAACAAAACAACTCCAAAACTCAAACAAATAAAAATTTTGAATCCTCTCTAATGATATCATGCAATATGAAAAATATAATTCAAGCAGTAGGAAGAATCAGTTTTGATGGTAATCAACCTCAATCATTCTACTTACGAGCCAGTAGAATATGAATTGTGAAGCAACGGGAGTCGATTTTTTTTTTCAAATTTAGCTGATCATATCAACAAAATGATAGGTTTAATTTATCTCTCCTGAGCTACTATTAAGCCTGCTGAATAAAACGCAAAGTCGTAGTAATCAAATTTTCACTACATAAAGATACATTATTGCTGGTAGTCACTGTCACCTTTCGATTTTTATTTCGAATTTGCACAATAATAAATATGTTATGAAAATGCTTTCGGCTCCTCTTATGTAATATTTCTGTGTTATCTTGCAATATAAGTATCAAAACCACTAAAATCAAGCCCTCTTCATATTAGTTTTCAAAATTTCTCTGAGAGAATGATTACCTAAATTCGTTGCTGTCAAAAATTTGCAATAACTTCCAGTAATTTTTAAGATAGAGGGCATTAAACCATTTTATCGTCGTTGTATATATTCAGAGATGGTCTTCGTACTGAAAGAAAATAAAAATTGTTGAAAACATGATTTAATCGAATAGAACATTAGCAAATTTAAAGTTTAGGTCCTACTAAGAGCAGCTCAATGGTTCGAGGTACCATGATGAAAATCCAGTCTGTATTGATTTTACATTTTAAAAAGCTATTCTGGCACCCATTAAGGCTTTCAACTTTAGGAAAGAGGACTCCCAGAAGAAAAATGCGTCAATTTCTCTTGCTACATTTTTTTGTCGCTAATTACTGCCACTGAATACTGCTGATAAATTGTTACTGAGCAGGCAAGTGTTGAGCTCTTTCTAGCGAAAATCCTGTAAAATTTCGTTAATATACTGCTCAAGAAACTTCCAGTAGCACAGAGCCAACTGAAGAGTTGCCAATTTAATTTTGTCAGAAGAATAACTTTAATCTTAAGTGAGAAAGATAAGAGTCTTGAAGAAATACATGACTGAAACTCTATGGATACCAAATCATCATAAACCCTACCTTTCCGACAAGCAGCTGATGAGTACCAACAGCACATTTTTCTCTTAATAATTTGAAGGCACACTAGGTAGGGCTGAGCAAAAAAAGCACGTGTCGAGAAGGAGTGTTGAAAATGTCTCAGGGAAGGAAAATTGCACATACGAGGCGCAACATCGTCGTAAGTCCACTTCAAGTGCCAACCGCCGCTATCAGAGCTTTCATTTTTTCAAAGAATGGGAAAGAAATTTCTGTTGTGCTATTAATGAACACAAGTTAATTTGTGATGAAATTATAAACAGTGTAAGCAGAAGTGCAAATATTTCTGTGGAAAGCTTTGATAAAATCATTACATTCTTTACAGAAAGATATAATCAAGAACTCGCTATCAAGACAGTTTTCGACGCGAATCTCGTGAACCTGAAAGACTATTTTCATAGTTCGGAGCAAAAGTGGAGTGGATCTTTGCTTTACCCATCTCAGCTACGAGCATGCTTCAAAGAGTTTGACGAATATCATAATGAAACCTTAAAAGACAAAAGGAGCAAGGTTCGAGAATTACTGAGGGATATCACACAGAACCGATTGGCAGAGCTTCAAATAAATTTTTCTAGCAGAGTGTGTGACTATCAGGATTTCATTTCCAACCTGAAAGCAAACATTTCTACGCTGTTCATAAAAACTCAAAAGGAAATCTCTCGCTATGAAGAATATGCTGGTGGAAAATACACTCAAGATAAAGACGCTCTAGAGATCGAATCCGCTATTTGTGAAGCTGTGCTCAATGAGATTGAGGCTCTCAAAATACTTGGAATGCATTCAACGAAGTACTGGAGTGAGGTGATGGAGCTTGAGTTTGAGAGGTTTGAATGCATCAAAGAGTGTGTGCGTGATTATATTCGAGAGATGGATAATTTAGACGGAGGGAATAATGAAAAAGGGGATAAAGTCATTGAAATTTTTGATCAAATCGACTCACAAGAAGAGTTGATGAAGCTATACGAAGCTCCGATAATAATTTCGTCTAAATACCACTCGGTCATTAAAAATGCTCTGAGACTCTCAGAAAATCTGAAACTTGAATTGGTCCACGTCTGTGAATATTTAATGAAGTTCAATTATGGGCTGCCGGATAATCGAGACTTACTGGTATTAAGAGAATGGGATGCATTTATCGAGGAAGACTCTTTCTCCAATATTGACTCTGTATCCATTGTTTTAACGAGAGACAAAAATTTGCTGATAATGAATAAGTCTGCAACTGGCGTAATGAAAACTAAAGCTTTACTCAGTCTGAGAGACATGAGAGATATATCAATTATTCGTCCCGAAATTAACGACTTATTAGTTGTTGAGGTCATTAAAGTCGAGCGAGGTATCGTTGTTGATTCATCTTATACATATCGATTGAAGTTTGATACAGAGAGCGCTGCCCAGGATTTCATCGATTTTGTTACTGAAATGAAAGGAATATAGTGACCGAGAGCTGAGTTTGAAAATTTGTGGAGCTAAGAAATTTTCGATAAATGACTTTTTCCCCATTACATCCAATTATTGTATCATTGATGATATTTGTTCATAACATTTCCAGAGAAAAAGCAAGACCTTGTATTTATTTTGCTTTGTTAACTTCATGTCAACCAATTCAAATTGCAACTTTTATTTACATGTAAACTTTAAGCCCTCGCTCGATGAAATATATCATTGAGACTTTCTTATAGTTGGACATTAAATAATTTTTCAGAGCCCTTAATTTTCGAACCAGGTGAACAAAGCTGGCACTCCTCTCTTGATATAATGTTCGGACACATCCAGCATTTTTGCGATCAAGGCCAAAAACAATCAGATATTTTATTCAAATGTCCTGAGTGGCCAATTTCCGACTACTTCATCAAGCCACATAACCTAATTTAATGATAATCCAGCAACGCGCTATCTGA
>ENA-UOTZ01000852-UOTZ01000852.1-compost-metagenome-genome-assembly--contig:-NODE-852-length-24296-cov-39.399273_pt1 | contig 24296 bp, 19 predicted proteins | sample MGYA00238144_ERZ746983 | MGnify/ENA primary metagenome ERZ746983 (study PRJEB28759, sample SAMN06268863) | compost metagenome | isolation source: single cell | place: USA: California, Emeryville, Joint... | reverse complement strand
GCAATCCAGAATAAAGGGATCTCGTTTCATTGAAATTTTAAAAGCAAGTTGTATCCTCATTAGGAAACAACCTTCTTTCCTCTGTTTCAATGAGTTGGAGTCAGCCATGAAAAATTCATTTGATTTAATTCTTTTTTCTCCGGGGATTTTTTATTTTCCTTTCCTGATTTGTCGAGAGAGGTACGCTTATTGTCTAGCGCAGGGAAAATGTCGTGAACGACCTCATTGATGCTTAAATAACTGAAAAAAAATTTAATTGGTTTCCACACTAACGTTAGACGCGATTACGTTTGGATCACCGCGTTATTCATCTGCTGGATCTGACTCTTTGGATTTATGATAAAAATATTGCCCATATGAATTCCAACAGCTCGGTATGCAATAGCGTCCTATTCAATTTAGCATTCCGAATGTACTAATCATTTACTGTATCTCTATTGCCGAAACCAGCAACGAAAGGGTTATTTTCATGCGGGAAAATATTCTTGATATCTCGCAAACAAGCGATCTTAAAGACCTCTGGCTTCCTATGAATCACCTCGCGTTTGAGTGAAGGGATCAATCTATCAGGAGACATGATGACCGGGCCATTCGGCAAAGTTAGGTTCTTCTGATTCAAAGACTTCAAATATTTCCTTGTTACAAATGACTAAAAATAAAGAAAGCATGAGGCGGTTGCAAAGTAACTGATGAGTTACTTGTCCGATGGCTCTGGCTGTTAAATAGAGTATTTGGTATCCGTTTTTCGCGAGACTGGTGTAGAGCTGGGCGACTCCGTCATGAGACCAATCACCACCGACCATTGGCATAATATGCCCCAGGACGTCAGATCTACAAGAAGAGATAATTTAGAGATAACAGAGATGAAGTTTACTTTGTGATGGTTCCGTCGATATCAGAAATAACGATCTTGCAGTCTTTAGGCCATAGGTAGATAAATCCCATCACTGATTGGTTCCCTTGAAGCGAGCTTTCGACGATATATCGGATTTTATTTGCTCCAGGCTTCAGGTTGAGGCCTTTTATCATTTCACTTGTAGGTCGAAGGAATTTCCTTTTGTTCAGAAATAATCAGCACGCTGACTTCATATTTCATATTACCGAATTCGGGTTTTAGGTTTTGTTTCGTTAGCAGGCTGTTTTTTTGTATTAGCTGGTTGCTCTTGAGACTTTCTAGCCCCGTTATTTAGGTTGGTGCTTTCTGGTTTGGCAGGTGATTGTACTATTGGTCTATATTCATTGGTTAAGAGATTTTTTCATATAGAATAGCTTCTTACTCAGGCTTCGGCATCGCTGATTTGTTGAATATAGTTTGACACACCGAATGGTTCTGAAGCGCAATCTGATCGATCAGTTTATGTGGCAGGCCCTAGCCAGTAATAAGTGATAAGCTTATTATACATTGCTCATTAAATTTTACGTTGCCAAAAGCTAGGAATGACATGATAATGGGGACCGCGACCCTTGACTCGAACAATTTGTCATCGATTCTCACCAACAAATTTGGATCGCTCAAAATCTTCACGGGGTCATTGAGGTACTCTTCATAGGTCACTCGATATTTCGCAAATATCTCTCCGAGATCCTCAGAATTTCCGCTTTCGATTTTATCCTTACACAGACTCATCTCAATCTCATTTTCTCCGCCTTGCGAGGACCTCTTCTGCTCTGTCGGCAATTCTTGAGTTTTCTGAGCTTCACTCTCGCCTTTTATTGGCGTGGTCTCTTTGTCAAATTCTCTTTTATGCGAATCTTGCAAAATTTCTGCTGTTATTTGTCCATTTGCATTGATATTATGCTCTCCAAAAGCTGCATATTCTATATGGTCCAAATCTGGTGTATCGGCATCATCGCCGATTCTTGGGTCCATTCGGTTGATTTTCACGGACTCTCTCGTTGGACCAGGCAAATGATGCTTATACGCTCTACTTTTCTATATGTAATCAAAGAAATTTAAGTAAACGGCATATATCTCCTTATTCTACCGTTCCACTAGCTCCAGCGCTTTTTGGCGAGTGATGCTTCTCCGTGTCGATTTTTCCAGCCTTGTTAAACGTGTCGACTTGCAAATGCGGTTTTCGCGTCGTCGGAGACATACTTTTTCCTTCTTCTCGCTGGTGATGCGATGGGTTTCCCTTTCTTTTCAAAAAAATTAACCAATTTGAATCTCACTTTCAGTTTTACTGTTCAGGAATTTCTCCCCATTTCCAAGTCCATTGCTTTTCTATCAATTATATACCGGTAAGCACTCTCAAATCACAAGGAGTAATACTATGTCCTCTTCCGTTGCCCATGCCACCATGTTCTGCGTTAATTTCTCCACCGTGGCCATGCCTTTCCCCTTTCTTTTCTTCCTCTAATTGATGCTCTACATTTTCTATTTTCTGTAGGATATGAGGATCGATATGCTCGGCATCATCCTCTCCAGAAACGTAATCTAAGGCCGATTTTCATTAAAAACGATTGAAATTGTATGAATTGAACTTTCTGGGTCTGACAAGTCGTCTTCTGGGCCTAAAGAAGAACCTGCTTCACTCTCTTCTTCAAGTAATGGGATCTGATACGAGGTGAGAAGGATAGAAATCGAGAGATAGTTACTTCTTCCTCGAAATAAGCCTCTCCTGCTGAGCCCATCTTCATAGTGATATTTGTCATCTGGTCATTGACTTCTACACGGATGGTCTTCTCTTTGGTCTTAAGGACCTTCAATTTCCCAAATCGCACGTGGAACGGCGTGCTTTTATAAGTTCCTTCGCCATGATCTATGGCAATAACATCGATACAGCCGCTTAAAGTTGCCTGGGTATGGATGGTAAAATAAAGCCTGGAAGATATGGAGATACTTGGTTGAAGTCAAGAGCGTCGCTGACACTCGAGACGATCTTGCCCAGTGCATTTATCATAAGTATAGTTTTATTAGTGTTGTAGTTTTGATAGCTGATTGAAATATTTAAAAAAAAAAGGCAAGGACCAGTTCAGTTGAGTGAAAAGGCTGGGGTATTGGGCCGCGACTCTACCTACATAACTAGAGGCAATTTTAGGACTATTCAAATGCTAGACTTAGAAATTATATGGAATGGTAATGCTTTTTAATGCATCTAAACTCAAGTGGACAGACGGGTTAAAAGAAACTCATCGATTTTCATTGAAATTGATAAAAATTTGCTCTTTTGCTTATTTGAGATTTATTTGCCGAATATAATTATAATATCTTAAAGATCCTCGTCAAGAAGCAAGAATCTTCAAGAGTGCCGCGTTATGGAACAAGTAACACTTAATATTGTTCATGCAAAAGTGTCTTAACCTATTTTATTATGAAAAGAGAATTAGAAACGACTTACCCTCGATTTTGTTCAATGAAATTCTTTCTTTTGGCGTAAATTTCATTTGTTAAGCATTCATTGATAACTTTTTATCCCTCAGTTGATGAAAGAAGAAGAGAGTGAGCCCATCAAAGAAGAGTTACCTCAGGAGCAAGCTCCAAAACTTGATTTGCAAAATCTATCAGAAAAGCTAAAAGTAATCATCACTCACCTTCAACTTCACCAAATGGCTAAACTTTCATTGTTTAGGGAGAGATACAACTGATGCAATGGATACATAAATCTCATAAGTAAATGCAATTTTCAATCCACAACACCAAGCGCCTCTCCTCTACCAATCTGCCTCTCAAGTGTACCCAATCAAGCGACAACTGTATTTACACATATCCAGCATAATTTCTCATTGTTTGATGTTGAAAATTGGTTTTTCTTATTGAAAATTCATCGATCGCATTTTTTTCCATTGTGATTTGTTGTGTAAAAAGCGATGTTACATTGAATGCCTCCATTTTTCAATAAAATGCTGATTTCTTGTATTTGAGACCCTTTGAATGTATGCCATCATTCAAATCCGTTTTGTATTATAAGCTAAAAAACTCGGCCATGTCAATGCCCAATTCTTCCTAATAAATTTCAATACAATTGAGAATCCTTCTAATTGTGTGCGAAATTAAAAAACGGCAAATAATTTATTATAGGTTCCACTCCACACAACATGTCAAATCCTATCCCATTGTATACCCTCTCACCCGAAATTCGCGACAAACTGCCAGAATTTGCAAGATTCCCACCCACCAAACCAGTTATAAAAGATGGCAAATATTACCACACTCCCAACAAAGAGATCAACTGGAACAACAAACATCACATTGCTGATAAAATTTACCCTTACTATCACAAAATAGTTGATGAAGGAGCCACAATAATCGTGCAAAAGCGTCAGAAAGAACTCGACGACGAGAAGCAAGCCGAAAGCGCTCGTATCGCCAAGGCAATAAAGAAAAAGTCCGAAGTGATACAGCTCACACAGGACCGGCGAGAAGAGAGGAAGCTCCTCCAGGTTAAGAGTCACCAACCCCTTGGTCCAGGAGATGAGCTGCCAACGCTTCAAGAATATGAATGGCTTAATTCGCCTGCTGATCGTGTGCTAACTCAGAGGGTTTTGTCGGCGAAGCATGCCACAAGGACAGATAATAAATGGAATTTTGTACTCGACGCGGACCAGAAGCATGTGGATCAACTGTTAATGCCTATATCTGTCAGAGGCGAGGAGAGACTCCATCAGCACATTCAGAAAAAATTGGTAGAGGAGAAGCAGATGAAAGAATTGGAGGGTATAGCTTTCAAGCAGAGATATAACGAAATCCGCGAGACTTTCCTTAATCAGCATCAAAAGAACATGGAATTTGAGAAAAAATGCCACTTGCTGCCTGAAGACACTACTGTGGTGGTCGAAGCGCCAAAAATCGTGAATCCCAGCACAAAAAATATTGCACGCCCTCAGACAGCACGCCCGCAGACAGCGGCAGGTCGCTCTCTGTTCAGTCCTAAAGAAAACGCGAGGGATGAGCAAAAAAAGGTAGTGGGTCCAATCAAAATACAAGAAGGCGGCGAAAGCCATCGAAAGACGCCGAGATTGGCGTCACCGAAGACTGAGAGCAGGCTTTGCACATCTACTGATAAAAAAATGGAATTAAAATCGGTGCTTGAAGCATACAACGCAATAACACCGCACAGTAAGGTAGATACGTTCTCTAGTCCAAGGAGCTTTCAACTGAAATTTGGGTCTCCAAGCACAGCCGACGAGATCTCAGGCACAGCACTGAGGAGACTATTAGAACCGAAAACAGTAAGTCCTTTGTTCCTTATATTCTTATGCATAATTAGAAGGAGTTCCAACCGAGAAATGAGTTTGATAGGCTGGAATACAAAGGTTTGTGGGTGAAAGAACTCGACCCAAATCTTCCTGCAAGCGCAAATAATTTCACGAGAGGGTTGACGGCGAAGAGCTCGTTGTACACTAATGCTTTAGAGTCCGCAAAGCTCAGTCGCGGAACCGCGAAAGGGTCCACGGCAAATCGACCGATGACTGCGGCTTCGAAAAGATCGCAGTTTAGCTCTAGAGTCCATGGAGATCCATTCTCAAGGCCAATGAGCCCGCATGGAGAAAAGGCGGATAGTAGGCGGTTGTCTATAAATATTGACGAGCATTTTGTGGAAAATACAGGGGACTTTATTGCGAACTTGGAAGACAAAGACGTAAGTTTATGCACATTGTATTCATGGAATAAACTTGTTTGTGTAGATAATGAGTTTAGAGATGAATAACTTTGAAGAAAAGCACCCTATCAAACGGCCGGGCTTTTCCAGAGTGAACTACGAGGAAACAAAGCTGCTGACTTCTGGAGAAGGATTCCGTAAAGTGAAACTCGCGAAGGCGGATGCAGCGAAAACCCAGAAGAAACCTGTAGCTGTGTAACGTCAATCAGTGTCATTTATGCGTTAATTTTTAGTTTTTTTATTGAGTTTTTCTTATTTCTGGAAGAGATGTAACTATTGAGCAATTAGTTTAATTATCTTGGTTAGAGTTACTATAGAAAACTATTTTCTATTGAAAATCAGCGAGTTAATAGCCTTACAATTTACGAAAATTTAGGAAGAAGCTAATCAAAATAGTGGGCCATTATCTGACCGACTAATCATTATTTAACGGCATTGCAAAGAGCAAAAACTGAAGCAATATAATATGAATACGCAAAAACGTTGAAAAAGCAAAAAAACGGAATAAAAATTTGCTGTTATGAGATTTTCATGGCTGTTGTTACATTGAAGAGCACCGTTGAATGAAGAATCTGAATTTCGGTTAGACTTCCCTTTGTCATATAAATTGCATTGGCAGAAAGCTCATTATCTAAGCATATATCAATGATGAAATCCAGACGCAATGAGGTTACCTTCTTCTAGAGTGATTGGCTTATAGCTATCTTTGGGTGTCTCGTGGAAGATTGTGATACGCAATTTTTGCATGTACTCTGGTGTCATTTTGACTTTTTTATCGCTGTACTTGAGCTCCCAATCATTCATTTGATTGTAAAGGTGAGTTCTAATCATCTTCGCGGTAAAGTACCTCTAATCAATGAAAATCGTGAGAAATGCATGGGTTTTTCAGCGAATTACCTTGAATTTTGTCAGAAAAGCTGTGCCGAAATTAACTCCATCTCTTGTGAGATGATAGCAAAACGCCTCTATTTCCTATTAAACTCCTGGTCATAACCAACCAAATCCAGAAATATACATCTGAACCCAATTCACTGCTCCAGAACTGAACTCGAAGCCGTCCTTTCTTCATCACAGCTTTAACTTCTATGTCCTCAGGGCACTTCATCATGATTTTCCCATTTTTTTCGTGAACTGTAACAATGAGCGTATCGCACCCTCTGTCAATGGATCTACGCGTTCTTTAGATAGATTCTCGAAGAACTTTTACTCGGATAGGTCTCTCTTATCGATCTCGAGTTGTGGATCAAAGAGTTTCTCTTGAGTTATTTTCTGAACCAGATCCTTTACCGTTGCTTGCTTGCCAATATAAATTTCCGCTTCTCTCGTGGTTTCGTTTGTGCAGATAGAGTAATACGACACCATTAACTTGATATATTTGCTGAGATCTGAGACTGGCACCTGCGACTCTTCATAGATGATAGTTTCATCGAATCTCGTCTGAATGAATACATTAGAGATGGATCACATGGAAAAAGCCATTACTAAATCTCCCAGTGTCAAGGATCTTCCGTCGTTAGCTTCAGTGGAGGAAACGACTTGGACGAAGTTCTGAGATGTTTTATATTTGGCTTTGAGGAGTATTTTTTCAGGTTCGACTGTTCCGTCGTAGTATTCATTCGAAATGTAGATATAAAGCTTCATTCAAATTGGTATATCAAGTAAGGAGTTATTAGCGAATGAATTACTTCTGCCAACGTCATTTTTTTAGACAGTACAGCTGAAGTACTCAGCTCAGTTTTCGCGTCGAAGAATTTCACATTAATTTGGTTATTTAATTCCTCATAGTGGTCAACAGCGGGGAGATAGGGCCTTTGTTAAATAGCTGAGAACCGAATGCATTGAGGTAAATTTACGGCGAAGATTGATAGAGCCCGACGTCAAATAAAAGTATATCACCCAGATCAAGGCTCTCGATAGGATCTATCAAGGCCAACGGCTCAAGCGTATATCTTTTTTTGTGTTCGCGGTAGATCTTTGGGTCTTCCCACAAAACTTCAGGGTGAGTCTTTTCCAAATAAGGAATAACTGTCGAAATCTGATCCTTATTCTATATATCGATAAATATATCATGCTTTGCATTTAACGGCCAATTACTCTCATAAAAACATACTCAAGCATCTTTATCCGCCCTTTATGGTTTTGATTGAAGTATATTTTGATAAAAACTAGCAATCGGGTCTCTTGCAGGATCTCTTCATAGATACTAGCGTCAGTTTCCTCGTTAATATGATTGCTTTGGCTCAAAGTGTTCCCTGGGAAATCAGGAGTGCTTTCTATTAGCATTTGGCTATTCGCGATGCTAAACAACCCTCTAAAAAACGATAATTCAAGACAGCTGCCTCAGGGGGTTGAAGTTACGGTTCATATTTACAAAATTTCAATCGATTGCCTTTTTCAGCGGTATTTTCGGTGTCTTTGACAAAGATACGAGGATATTTTTTCCGGTTTATCGGAAGCATTAAGACTATGTTCCTCTGGTTTCCAGCCCCCATTGACGAGACACCGTTTATGAGGGTGTTAAGACTGTAAGCTCCTCCAGCTTTCTCTCGTTTAGTAATCAAGGTTATCTTCTCATCTCGAGCGGAAATTCGGAATAAATGATAGTCATTCTAATAAAAAATCAGCATTACAAGGCAAAATCCTTTATACACTGGGAATTCCGGATAGCCCGGTGATAGCGTCAAGTAAATCCGTCAATTTATGAGTCTTAAGCAAGCGCAGTTTGTATCGTTTTGTCTTATCTTTACTAAAACTGATGCAGGCATCCTCGTTAAATGCTGCTGATCGGTAATGAGTCAAGCCTGGCGTATCGATATCCTCTAGCAGATCGAATGAAGTGATGTAGATTTTCAAAGAATTATCAGTTTTGTTTTTCTATAATGAGAAAATTCAAAGGAAATTTTGGTATGTGAAGCCAACCTTTTCTTCCTCTATCTTTTTCTGTGCGGTGATCTCATTGACAAATGCCTCAGGAATATCTGTGTCCGACAGCGGTCTGAGTGCCTCTTGGATAAAGTTTTCGCTAGAAAGCATTTAAGGGTCGGTGGTTGAAACTTTGCATTAGGCCTTACCTTATATACACAAGCATATACGCCGTTCGGTTGCTCATTACTTCTTTTGTCTCAATCTCCTTCGCTATTGTCTTCGATTAGAGAGATATACATTATAACTCCTACTGATTTTGTTCATTTTAGCTTCGATAAACGTTCCACCGAAATTCGCATCATAAACCTCGTCTTCTTGAGCTTCATCAACGTACTCATCGTTGAATTTATACCATTCTCCACCTAATAGATTACCGTGAAATTTCCACCCTCACGAGAATTCTTTACCTTTCTCAGGCCTCAAAAACGCGTAATAATGACCTGCGGCTGCACCAGTACCACTATGTACCAGCACACTGTACAAGTGGTATTTCTCGGGCTTTTTTGGAGGATTCTCCAGATATTTCGACAGGTCAATTTCAGGGAAATATTCGTAACCATCGCATATCTAACGCAATTTGTGAGGCCGTGGTAAATCATATGTTTGAATCTCACCTTAACGTTTCTATCAAGTTGATATTCATATTCGAACCTTTTGAGATGGATCATGAGGACTGGGGGAAATTTCTGGAATAAGCCATTGAGAGACTGCGACTGATCGAGTTTATTTACGCAAAATCGCACGCCTTTACGCGCGGGCTGCTTGCCATATTTCTCCGTGTCATAAGCATTGTCTCCATCTAATAACTCTTCCTGCATTATTGAAACAGTTAGGGAATATAGCACGAAAAAAGCATTATCACTTGGATATAAGAATCAAGAGACTCATAGATATTCGAAAATCCTTTAACTTGCAACTGTATTTCTTTAAACGGCTCTTCTCGTCGAGACTGGAACCCAACGTTTAAGCATTTGATATAACTCACAGTTTTGCCCTATAATCATGACAAGGCGAACCACAAGAGACCGGATACCTCAAATAATTTGTTTATTTCGCCCTCAACGCCTTTAATTCCGCGAGTTTTGGCATCCAAGGCCTCCAACAACAGACAGCAAAATTCCTGCACGTCCTGCTGGACTTTAGTCTGTTTACTCTCCCAGCCAAAAGATTTCGTGAGTTCAGTTGTCCTTACCGCATTACCCGAGTTCATCAGCTCGTAAAACAACTTTTGCATTGCCGAGGGTATCGAAAGTGGAGTTTCACTGGAAAAAGGGACCTAATAATATTGAATAAGTGTCCACTGAAAAAGGCTATTTTTCATTACCTGGAACACTAAGCGGACAAGGGAAGAAAGATGAAATAGAGTCTGCAAAAAACTATTCATATAGCACGTGTTTCCAGCATTTACTAGCCCGACGTACTTAGCATCAGCGAATCTCATTGGTTTTTCTGGTTTTATCTACCAAACAATCAAACCTATGCCCCTTCCTAACGAAAAATACCATGCATCCGATAACCAACGGGCTTTTCAGTCGCAAGTCTAATTTATACTTTTCAATCAATAGTCCCCATTTCGTGTTCTTCTCATCAAATCGCCTCGTCAATTGCCTTTCGCAGCTGAGATCTCCGTCCTTTTGAGCCACCAGCATCGTAAAAGAGGTCTCTCTTACCCACTCTAGTAGCAGTAATAATGGCGCATTATAGACATTGCAGCAAGTACCTTTCTCTCCTATTTCCTGAGGGCTTGGGATCGCGTTTAAAACGATCTCAAGTCTATCGCAGAAATCTGAGTCGTCTGGATCCCTCGTGAGCAACAGCTGCAAGTTCCATTTTTTATTACTTGCTGCTTTTGCTGGAAACGCGATACTATAAAACTTATCAAACTGCTATTAAAAGGCGATTTTCGGTGGATAAGCAATACTTGATGCGAATTTTCGAGGACATTGCGAATGTATTTCGTTGGTATCGTCCAAAAGGCACTAATTTTCCCATCAGATGCCGTATATACTTTCAAGGTCTCTTCCACGTTTTCATATTCATCAAAATATTCATCGTTCAATTCTCCCTGTGGTGAACTCGGAAGCGATCGAGACTTCGCCTTTGAGTACTTTGGCTGTAGCTGTTTTGATTGCTTGCTCTTAGGCGAGCTTTTTTCAGATCTCGACACTTTCTTTTTGCTCGATCTTCCTGGTTTTCTCTTCTTTGCGGTAGTGGAGCTATGAGAGCCTTCCTCTTGAATTTCTAATGAAAAAAGCTAATTGCTCGCACTTTTAGGCTATCTCAATACCATTCTGTTGATATTTTATCGGTTTTGGACGCTTTAGTTTATTGTTGCTGAGTTCTAGACTGTCGCGCTGTCTTTTCAAGATGCCATTCAATCCGTCATCCCAGAATCTATAACTATTCCGCGCAGATCCGTTCCTCGTGCTCCTAGTCTCCATTCAAATCTTTTAAAATAGTGCGACGGCTTCCCGAGGTAAATTAGATCCTTGTTTTATTTTCAAATAAATCAAATAAATTCCGCGTTTTTGCGGCAAAGAGACTTGCAAACTGTTCGCGTTTACGGGAATAATTTTCTAAGGTTCAATGGATTAAAATATGTAAAAAGACATCACGAAAGGATAGTAACACATGCCTTAATCTTAATTGGATTACTCTTAATTTAATTGAACAATAGTTCTTAGACAGCTACAGCATCTAAGCTACAATTACGTAGAATCGTTAGCTGGTATCAGCAATATTCTTCTTCCATGAAGTTGGATTCCATTGACCGAGACAAAGGCTCCTCCCCGGGGTTTTGCACGTCTTCATCATCATAAGAGAAAGGATCTTCGAGCAGGGCATCTGCTTGCTTTTTTTTCTCTTCGGGGGAAAATCGCGGCACAGTTTCGAACTCCATACGCTCATTGAGTTTCGGGGTCATCGGTCTGGTTGTTTCCTCAGGGGTGAGTTCGATATCGTCGTCGATGACGATAATTTGCTTCCCTTGCATTTTCGCCGCGAGTTCGAAGTCGATTTGGCTCTTAGTGCTTTGGATCAGAGGAGTCTGGTGAGAAAACTGCCTTGCAAAGTGCTGTCTGAGTAGATGGCTGCGAGAGGACAATTTCCGGTCCTTTGGGACTTCGTAGTAGTACTTCGGAATGATCCCCGACTCGAGACGACGACCGAGCAGCTCTCGACGCATGTTCTCACCTTTAGACTCTTCCTTATTTACGCTTACCGCAGGCATTAGAATTAAGCACTGAGAGAGAAATTACCACACTTTCCCATCGACATATGTAACCCTTTTACTCAATTCGAGCTCCACAAAGGACTGAATTGGCCCATTGCTGACCTCTTTCCAGGTAACCATCACCTTTTTCCCAAACAGTTTCGCGAGTTCTTCAAACGTGATGCCTTCAGAATTGCTAGCTATAAGGGTCTCAACGATAGATCTCAGCAAGTTTCTATTCTCGAGCTTAATGTGTTCTCGAGGAATGAACTGTAAATGCTCAACGTTGCTTAGGGTGAGCAAGCCTATTAACTTTTATAAGCGCTGGCTAAAAAGAGGAGGCAAGTACCTTTGATTTGGAGTGTAAAAAAATCAGAATAGCCGAATTCTACAGCGTCCAGCAAGTTCTCTTCATCGATCATGAATTCCTTGTACCTGAGTGTTATATGTGAGGGATCCGACAGGAGAAGCAGTACATTTGCTTATCGGGGTCATAGAGGTAAGAGCTGACTCTGTTGAGATCGACTAAGAGAATTTAGGAGAATATATGTGAGGGTTGTTTACCTTTGAATTGCTTAAGCCCGCCATTTTTTACCGTTAGAGTTCTGATGTACCTCTTCTTATCATCAAACTGTTTCGGAGGTTGGTATGTGTCTTTGTCGACCCGCTTCTTGTCTGTGATTTTGGGAACGTATCGAATTCGCGTCTCGTAGAATTCAACTCGAATCGTCGAAGGCTTTTCCCCAGGTTCCTTTTGTTATTGGAAAATTATGCCTTCGTGAATAGAGAGCCTTATGCCTTTTTCTGGAAATCAGTCTCAGCGACGTCCGGCACCTGGAATTTGAAGGCTCGGAATAGCCCGTGACCGAGTTTATACCCTCGGATGTAACCTTTATTGAGAAACGTCTTCTTATAATGGATGTACTATATTGTTATGTGTTAGGTAGCATTGTTATATGTTAGATAGCAAAGAATGAGTTCAATCAATGGAAATTGTCTTACCTGCCCGTCGATGTAGAGTTTGACGCCATAGACTTTCACGCTGTCTTGGGCCTGTAATTTGATCTTGGATAAAGATAATTGAGTTAAACTAAGAAGGGGGTGATGGCTGCTACTTCGAATTCATCGTCTTTTTGAACGATAATGTACTCTCGTTTCTTTGTTTCTTTATGCACGCCGGTTTTGTAAGATTCAACTGATGTAAACTTAGGGAAAGGTTCCTGCGTACCAGCGCGGATAATTGTTGCCTAAATAGAGAGTCATGAAGAGAGTTTATGATGAGAAAGGTTACCTCGAAATTGGCGGAGTTTTTACCCATTATTTTTTTCTATTATTTTGACGCAACTTTTTTTAATTATTACTGATCAATTTCAAATCAAATGCCTGTTTAGAAAAATTGGCGCTTCGTAAATAACTTGACGAATTGGCGAGATGAATAGGCTTTGAGTTTAGAGGAATCTTTTCAGCCGAACAAGGTGATTAGAGTTTTGGAAGCAGGTTTTTTGTGTAAAGAATTTGCTTATGTTCTCTCTTTTCAGAAAATTGTGCAGCTGGTTATTGTCTACTATAAACAAGCCAGAATTTGTCCAAAATTAAATTTTTCAAACCCGCTGATTGTTAGTCTCATTGTTTAAAAAGTGCAAGAACAAGTCTTCTGCTGAGGAAAAAACATACAAATATTATTTCCAAAATTACTTAGTAAATTGCTCTTCGTAAATGACCTTTAGCATCATTTCATATCAGGAAATCGGCTGATGAACTTTCTATTGAAACATTTGCGGCATGATAGCATTAAATTCTATTTAGAAATTCGGCCCTCTTTGCTTAAATGTCGTCTCTCAGCATCATCTCATAGGATCACATTCAAATCTGCCACATTCGCAGGTATTTAATATTTCCTGATTCCTAACTGATGTATCCTTTTGATTAATCAATAAATCTTAATTTTACCAATTTTTCGAAACCAATTCCACTGCTATACGTTTATCGATAAAAATAGAGCAATTTCTCTCACTTAAGAAATTAGGCTTTCAGAGCTTCTCATAACTCCAAACCATATAAAACCTATACTTTCTCTTTACGACAGAATCGAATATCAACCATTTCCTAACTAAAGCTCATCTGGTTTTCTTCTATTAGGGCGTTCTCTCTCCCCTCTCTCCCTTCTTCTGTCTTCTCTTCCTCTCTCTTTCTCTCTACGTTGGTACTCTTGCTCCCTACGTGCTCTCTCCTTCTCACCCTCCTCCCTCATTCTTTTCTGCTCCTTCTCTAACTCAGCAAAGTGATCCACAGGAGGAGCCTTCTTTATCGCTTCCTTCATTCTCTCAACCAACGGTTTCTTCTTCTCCTTAAGCTCGTCAACCCGTTTCTGCAGCTCTGCGATCTTCTCTGAATTCGAGTCCTTTTCGTCTTTACTTCTTGCGGCTTTTCTTTTCTCATCACTTAGTTCTCTTGTCGCTGTACGGATATCCTTATCGACCTCCATAATCTGCTTCCTAAGCTCATCCATCAGCGCTTTATGCTCCTCCATATTAAATTTCTTGGAGTCATCCTTGGAATCTGCCTCAGAATCACCCGGAGTCATGTCTCTAGGATGCCGTCTGGGCTGACGACGAGCCTCCGTCTCTGTATCGGTGTTCTCCTGGGCATTTACAAGAGCCAGCAAGAGAAAGACAGCCAAGAGACTGCCTAATAGAGTCACCTTCATTTTTTGTTGTATGTAGTTGTTAGTTTAATAAAAATCTTTGAGTTTATATCAGACTATCGGTTTTTATTCCAGAAATCAAGAATTAACTCCCACCTCCTTTAATACTCTAATATTATCACATCTTTTGATAGAGAATCATAGTCGACTAGCTACTATTGAAGTCATGAGAAAGCATGTAAAATTCATGGTAAATTTGTTAATATACTTAAACAGTCATAGCAAACTTCAAATATGTATCTATTTTTTTGTGTTTTTTTCCATGTAACCTATCGGCGCTTCCCCGGCGAAAATCTCGATTTCTCTGGGTTCTCTTTATCAATCGCTAAATCGACTTTGTTGATCAAATTAATGCCAATATCTGACTGTTCCAATCCTCTTTTTTCGAATTTATCCGTCATAGGACTTTCATCTTCTCCTAACTCAGGCTCACTTTTCCGCTGGTCATCATTTACTGCGCTCGGAGCTTTACTGAATTCTTTGAGCTCTACAGTAATACCAGCATTTTCTTCTTGTTTCTTCTCTTCCTCGGCAGCAGCATTAGGATCTTCTGTAATTCCTTGCTTTTTGAGCATCTTCGCACGTTTTTTCGCAGCTCGATTCTCTTTGAATTTCTGCCATTTCTCTTTAATTTGATGGTGTTTAATGAACTCTCTCGTATAGGCAATTGCCCAATACACTAGGAAATAGCCGTTTGAGACACCCATCACGATTAATATCGTGATCGTCAAACCTAAACCACTTACTCCTGGGGAAATAAATGAGAAAAAGGAATCAAAGGAGGGAGATCGGACCTGCTTGGAAGAATAGCCCGCAGTAAATCGTTATACTAGACACAAATAGCGACGCTTGCTCAAGGTCGTTCAATATCTTGTGTTCAAATGGCATCATTTTCCTATGGAGCACGAAATTCGTGAATGCGATGCCCAGGACGCAGAGTCCCTATGAAGCAAAGACACACATAATGAGCACTACAACTATGATAGAAGCGGCTACCTGAACATCAACGCTGTAAGTACCTAAAAACACGGTTGCGAGAATAAACAGCACTTTTCTATAGAGAATGACAACTTCCCTATAAAACGCGGAATTGATTAATATATCACCTCAGAGAAATCAAATTACCAATAGAATCTTTGAGGGATACGGTACCCTTCGTATAAGAAACCATATTTTTCTTTAAATTCAGGATCGTGCAGTCTTTTCAGGTTCTTTCGGAGATATAAGATCACTCCTAACGGAATTCCAAAACCTAATATAATATAGCAAGTATCAGCTTGAGAGTCAATAGTTTCAGCATTACCCCATATAAGCAGCGAAGGGAGTCCGATTGCGAAAGCAAAAAGATTATGTTTCCCTTGCCAGCACTCGATTTGGTAATTTTTCACGAGGAAGTAGCGAGGGTTTATGTCATCTGCGATGTTTTCACATCTAAAAAATGAAGAAATTAGAGCCAATCAACTTCTTCTTGCTATACTGGAATGAGTAAATCGACGTCGTGACAATATCGCTATAGACCATGAACATAAGCACGATGATCGTAGTCGCGATTTTGCTGTTTCTTCTCTTGATTGCCTCCGGAGTCTTTCGGATCTTGCGGTATTTGGTGAGGTAAATGAAATGCCAGAGCACAAATGCGAAGATGAATATGCCGATGGGTGCTAGCGTCAGGAAGAGCAAGCCTAAAAAGAATCTGTCGATTGGGAAGTCAGAAAAATCGATTGAGGCAAAGCCAATGCAATCGGGATTTAATAGCGTTGTAATCGAACTAGATGCCGTAGAACTCGTCGTGGTGACCGTGTCGACACTGTCACTCCAGTTAAAATCGAAGGAGCTGACGATTCCGACCAGTTGGAAGTAGTTAATAAACACTTTCATCAAGATAGAAACTAAATTGGTGCCTTTCTCTTTCAGTTCTTCAACTTTTTTGGGATCGTCTTTGATAGCGTTTCTCACAGTGATTATGATAAAAATCACATACAGTGGAATAGCGAGGGATATAATCACCTTATACACAGTGCCACTACAGTCGATACAGGCGCTGGAAGTCTTTGTGTAGCCAGGAATGCACTCGTTGCAGAGATTTCCGGTGTAGATTTTATCGCACCAGCCTGTCTGACAGAAGGACTCGTTATACTTCGAAGCGCAGTAGTACTCGCTCTGATTTTCAGTAAGCATATTTCCAAGGCAAGCTCCGTCGAAAGGACATTCAATGGACGATTCTGTTGAAGCGCTGAACCGCCAATAGCCCACAGTTGGGCCGACGACGTCTCCTCCGTAGCAATTGGTGTAGTTATCAAAGCACTCCTGACAGCTCAGGACCTCGTTGGGGTTAAACAGATACTTGCCCTCTGGACAATCAAGACACTGACCATCGAGAGTAAGCCGTTCTCCGCGGACACAGCTTCTGAAAGTAACGTCAAACGTCAAGGAAGTCGAGTAGCTCACGTCGTTTCTTGTTGGATTCGAGGCGAAAGCGTTGGTTTTGAAGGTGAAATCCGTCGAGGTATTGACCTCGAGGATAACGATGAAGTTTGTAAGCTCAAAAATACCTAATTCAGCGGTGAATGAAGTTTTCTCACTGAAAAACGGCGTGCCTTTAGAATTCGATTTAGCCGTCACACTGAGCGTGCTGGAGTTATCTATCAAGTACAGCTGTCCATATTCATCATAAAGCGCAAAAACAAGCGGAGGAGTCAGCTGCTTACCACTCGCTAGCGTGATATTCGTGTCGTCGTCTTCTAGCAGTCGTGACTTTGAGCTCTCCTCTAGAAGACGCGACCCTGGAGTATAAGTATACGTGCTGAGATTCGCGTAGTATTGACTGACTCCAAGACTCTCATTATACGTCCCGACAACGTAACGCTTCATTGTCGTGGGATACGAGCCGATGTTGTTTCCATATGCTGCGATGTTGCTAGAGAAGCTATATGCGCTCCCACTGAATTTAGCTGGCTGTCCGAAGACAAATATGGCGCCACCAGCATAAACCGCTGAGTTTTTACTGAAAGAAGAAGTTCCAGAAATAGTCAGGAATGAATAGAGATATGTTGATGTTAGAGAAATCGCTCCTCCCTTGCTATTCGCAGAGTTACTAGTGAAAGTTGAGCTATCAACCGTCACGTTGAAGTAGGTAGCTTGAATTCCGAGACCTCCGCCGTAATCAGCTTGATTGTTGTCGAAAGTGCAGCTGGATAATGTGTGGGTTTGGCTCGTTGTAGTTGAAGATTCTATCAGGATACCTGATCCGTTGGTGAATTTGCAGTTGTGGTAAGAGAACTGGGTGCTCGAGATCGTTGAGGTAGTGACGTCTAGCAGGTACAAGCCACGGGAGCCGGTTTCTGTTGAAATTCCAGTGAAACTCGAGCCTGTGAGGATCAAATACTTCGTGGACGAAAGATAAATCGCATCACCAGTATGCATATTAAACGTAGAACTCGTGATTGTGACTCCATTGCTTGAGGCGATGTACAGATGAGACCCCTTTGTCCCTACATTATTGCTAAAAGTACAGCTAGTAAACACATAAGGCGCGTTTCCTGTAACCGCACCGGCGCTCACCGTAGAAGACGTTCCACTGTTATTTGTAAAAGTGCAACTGTCAAATTTCACTTTATATCTCATCGCATCAGCGTAGATAGCAGAGACGGTAGATTTTGAGTGCTGGAACGTGCAACCGGTAAAGGTGATGTCGCTGTTTAGAATCTTGAAGTAGCTGTATGACGGACCGGGGGAGGCGTCGGCGGGAATCACGCTGTTTTGGAAGATGGTATTCGTCACCGTGCTTGGAGTCGTCGAGACGGCGAGGGAAAACAGCTGGCAGGTCTTGTAGGCAGTGTTATTGGTGAACACGGAGTTACTTAGAGATAAAGAAGCTGAAATCAAGTCGATTCCATTGGAGCCAGTACCGTAATTGTGCTCGAAGGTGCTGTCGCTTATTTGGAGAGATCCCAACTGCACCCTGAACAAATATTTCGAGTTTCCTTTGTTGTATTGGAACACACTGGAAGAAAACTGTAGGTCCGTCGCTGTAGACATCAAGATCGATGGCTGATCGTCTCCGATGGTAGTGATAGGTTCGATTGCTCCGGAATCAGTCGCGTCGTTGTATGTAAAATACGAATCTGTTACATAGAACGAATCAAGGCTTTTTACATAGAAGATATTCGCCATGCACCCCGCGCAGTAATTTTTAGTGAAATTAGAGGAAAAGACTGCGAGGTTTGCTGAGCTTGAAAGATAGATGAGTGCTAACACAACGGTGTTTTCAGTAAAATTAGATTCGGACATCGTCACCCACCCTCCAGAATACACAAAACTGCTGTGGAAATTGTTATTGGAGATATTCGACGAGCTCACCGTAAGCGAAAAAGTACTCGCTGTCCCTGCGATTGTGACTGAAAAATTATTGGATAGGATCGTGCTGTTGTTGATATTGACCGTTGATGCCCCTGAGCTGCAAATCATCGAACCGTCGCAGCCGCTCGAATGGTCAGCGGTCACAGTGGTGTTATAATTATTGTAAATCGTAGTATCCTGCAGCGTAATCGTCGCAGCGGAAGCATACATCAACGCAACCCCAAAATTCTTACAGTTTTGAATCGTTGACGTTTGGAGGTATGCCGTTCCCGAGGCGACGGAGAGCACCGAGCCAATGAACCCATCGATTGTGACGTTATTAATCGTAAGTAATGGATAATACAAAGAGATCAGCGTGGACCCCAGCGAGGTATCTGAGACTGAACTCGACTCGATTGTCCATGAGTCAAGCACGTTATAAGTTGTATCAGAGTAATACGATCCTGATAGCAGGACACCGTAGTTCTCCTTATAAGTGAAATTCGAAAGTGCTAGCACCGTCAAAGGGTATTTGTTTTGATAAAGAGGCCCATTTTTAGTGCCTGGATTTTGAGTCGCTTGGGTCGACGGAGGGAACTGGCAGAAGAAACCGGGGTAGCCGACGCTTGTCGGGAAGTCCCCAGTGCCATCTGAGTGCTTATTGTTCTGGAAGACGATGTTATCCATCGAGGTGAGCGCGTTATATGACTGAGTAAACAGACAGCCAATGGAGTTATCAGTGAGGTGAGTAAACTCCGAGTCGTTGATGTAAAGTCTCACTGCAGGGATCGGCCTGTAGAAATGAGAGCTGTCGGAAGTGAATGTAGAGCTGTCCGTAATCGATTCCTTCACTTGAGAGCTGATGAAGAATTGAAATAGGGTAGCGAAACTCGAGGGCAACTTAGTATACTCAGTATAGGTTTGAGTCACTTCGCTTCCCCATTCGAAATCCGTTACCGTCATATTTTTCACCGTGATATCTGAGTAATATCCGTTTCGTTTCCAGAACGATATCGTTTCGTTCACCTCTAATAGCGCTCCTGTCGTTTTCCCCGCTACTACTTGCTGAACCGCTAATAAATAGTTCGCTGCTGAATTCAGAATGTCGAAAAACGACTCGTATAAGCTGAAGCTAATGATCGGCTGGATTTGATAAGTCAAAGATTCCTGGTTAGGATAACCTGTTCTCTGAGAGTTCTTGAACATGCAGTCAGCGATCGTGATGTTCCCATAAGCAATCGTGAGGTAGAAGGTGACGGCAGACCCGAAATACCTCGCCGCGAGGTGATTGCCAGTGTAGCTGCTGTCGAAATAGTTATTGGTCAGGTCAATAAAGCTGCCGAGGGTAACAATCACATTAGACGTTGTACCTAACGCTGCAGAAGTAGTATAAGGGATCGTTGGAAGAGAACTGCTCCCGCGTGATGCGATGAGCTTCTTCCAAGCGTTGGAGCTATAGTCGCTATGGTCGTAATAGCCGGCGTGATAGTACGCATTCTTTGTGAAATTATTGTCTTGAATGCTGACTCTAAAACTGCCTTGGATATACAAGCCGTTGCTACCTGAGGCTAAGTTTCCCTCGAATAAATTATTGGAAACAGTAATTCGATAGAGATCGATGCTTGAACCGTCGATAGGGTTGGTGTAATAGGTAGGAGTTGCTAGAAAAAATTACGAAAGAGTGTTATCAAAAAGACTTACTTGCTTTGGATTTCATATAGAACATATACGAAGTGAAATTCGCGTTTGCGATGTTAGATGACGTTCCTTCGTTATCAAGGGCAAATGTGTAAGTTGGGCTCCAAAACGCCGTCTGCTCATATCCATACGTCGTTGAATTTCCACTGGGCGTTGGTGAAGGAACGGCAGAGCAGTCACACACGATCAACACGTTTCCAAAAGTGTTTGCGCAACCCATATTATTCAAAAACTGGTTGTTTGTGAGCGATATACCATGGCATTCGTTAGCCATGTAACTAGACCCATTTTTGAACATAACGATCGTCAGCCCGAAGAGATATGCGAAATTATTCGTGAAATTATTGCTGTCGATAATCACCGGGTAAGCTAACACCGAAAGCATTGAGAAACTCCTCAAGTGAAAATTTATTTACTCTTAGTATCCCGAAACTCGTTGATATACAGAGCAGATCCCGTGTGTCCGATATTCGCGTCGAATGTATTATTGTAGAGTATCAGGCCTTTTGAGAGATACCGAATATTGATCAACGAGCCTGACCGAGTGGAGTCTACCGACCAATGCTTCCTCATATGACGATCAAGCTGGATTTTAATGGCGGAATTGGTGTCGTAGCTCAGCGAGCTACTACTCGCTGGCTGGCCACCAGTGCCTGTTGAAACGGTGTATTCATAGCAGTTATGGGCAGCTATGTAGCCAGACGCGGTTGTACTTTTCAATGAAGAGTCATGTGCAGCCGTTACTGAGTTTCTATTACAAAAATTATTTTTAAAGTCACAAAGAGACACTTTACTCGAAGGTGGTGTTTGTGATCGATATCACACCATCAAAGCTCTGCAAATTGACCACAGCTCCTTCCTGAATGATGGTATTTATATTCCAACTCGTTGTGGTCGAGCTGGTGTTTCCCTGGCCAGTCGTGGCCTCTTTCCTTACCGAACCATAGATTACTTTATACAACTGCTTGTTATAGTAACTAAAAGCCGAATTCTTAATTGTTAGTGAGTAGCAGTCCGTTGAATCGTCTTCCGTCGTCGTGCTTGCATCTTTACATGTGTAGATTCGCTCCTTGGTCGGATCTTCGTAGTTATTCCCGAAATTCGAAATGAAACCTCGGGGGAAGAAATAATTCGTCACAGTGACATTGCTTAGCGTGATATGTCCGCTGAATAAGTCCACGTGGATGAAACTTAAATAGCTGCTGTACTCATTATAGTTGTAGAAATTGACGATCTTGGTATTGTAGAGGGCAATTCGAGGGTATCTCGTCTTGCTGTAATCCTTCAGAAACTTCGTGTTAATAAATGCCGTCGGCTGAACAACCGTATAGGCGGGGTCATATTGCACGGAAGCACCAGGAGCTCGGGCTGCATTCATTGCATTATCAACGCCAATATCATCACATAAGTATCCAGGACTTGCCGTGCTCGCTTCTGCCGTCGGGATATAAGTTCCTGAATCCGAGTCATAGGTGCAGCACTCGAGTCGGTTGTACCAGCAGGAGCTGTTCACCGGATAGCTGAGGTCAGAAGAGTCAAATACGATATTTTCAATGGAGAGGTAATTCGACACGAAAATGGAAATATAATGGCTTTTTAGCTTAACGGTGACGGTGTTGCTTGGATCGCATTGGCCTTCAAGGGCAGAACTACACGCTGCGGGTCTGAGAAATGAATGGAGGGTATCAGAGACGCTGTAGCAATGGAAAATGATCTTTTACTTAATGGTTATATTCGTATGAGCCCTATCAAAAAGTCTTAGAAGTTCATATTTGCTTGCCATATTGTAGTTATGTTTAGGATTTCCTTGGGAATTTGTATCCATCCAGTAATGCGTTCCTTCATTGAGGTAGATCGTGACGCTCGACTCAAGAAAATCGGTGATTCTCCTCGAATTATTGTAGGCGAGCTAGGGAAAATTCCAGCATTAAACTCTCAAAACAATGAAAAATAATTCACCTGCCATGCCACGTAATAGATATCATCATAAGGCTTTGAAGCAGTTCCGTCGCACCCGTTCGTCTCACAGGCAGGATTGAAGGTAGGAGACACGTAAAACGTAAGGTTTAGCGACGAAGTGGCCCGATTCGCCGCGCAGTCTCCTGAAGTCAGAGCCCCAGTAAATCCATTAAATACGCTGGTATCTGTAAAGCCATTCGGGAAGCGTTTGTATGTGTAACTGCATTCGTAGGTCTTAAGCTGGCTGGTCAGCGCATCGGGAGCACAGAGCGCGATATTGTCTGTTGTCGAGCAGTCAAAGCATACACTAATAGTACTAGAAGCTCCCGGAGGCCCAGTGCTGGCTCCAAACGTTGGCGCTGCGTCTGAAACTGAAGTATTCACATACTTTGCCGTTGGATGCCCTTGACACTCACGAGTGCAATCAACACCTATTAACGCAGCGAATTAGCAAGAGAATTATCATGTGGACCGATTACCGTTATAATAATAAGATGTTTGCCCCCCAGTTCCTTGTGATGTCGAGCTCGTTGTAGATGTAACCACGCGATGCAACCCAGAATTGCAGCCCATGCAATTAAATGATTGTGTAGGAGTGTAGTTGATAGTCCCGCTGTCACTGCTATAACATTGCAAGCACCCGGCACTGCAAGCTGAGAGAAAATTGTAAATCGTTAGATGATGAAGCGAAGGTTACAGTAGTATAATTTCTGGTTAGCGGCTCCGTTGGGTATTGATGACTCTGGTGTGCAATAGGTGTAGGGCGTCTCTGTATTTCCCGGTTGCTGTGTTATTGTAGCGTATATTTTTACGCAGCTGTAATCCGACGCAGTTTTTTTGCAGGTTTGTCCCCAAGTAGTGTACCACGTTGATAGAGGAGTCTGACCGTCGAAGTAATTGCACATTTCACATTCATCGGTGTCTGTGGTTCCGTATGATAAGCAAAATATATCGTAATCTCCTTTTTTATGCCAAAAATTATTGATGTATAATAAGAAATGCGAGGGTTTGTGAGGGTTTACTGTTTTCCAGGTATGGTGGAGTGGTGGCCCGAATGTGAGAAAGTTGGATAAGGAGGATAAGTAAAAGATAGGTCTGTTTCATGGTTTTCAAATTCTGTAAATTTTAAGGTAAAGTAATTAAATTAGCGCGGTATGGTATGCTGATTTATTTTTAGCACTATTCGTTTTTATTAGTTGGAGAAAGATTCGGGCGATTTCTCCAGAAGAGTTTGTGAGCCGACTTCATGATAAAGGAGAGTGTTTTAAGGAGGTTTGGATTTAGAAAAGATTGACCTAAGCCGACTATTGAGGTTTAATGATAGAGAAATAACGGATGATTTGTTTTAATCCCTTGTATCAAGCCTTTTTATAGAGATGAACATAGTGTAGTTTAGATATTTGTAGTAAAATTTGAGCTAGCCTGCAAGCAATAGAGGAACGCTGTCTGTCCTTGCAAATTTGAGGGGAGTGCGAATTTGTAGGACTATTGATGCAGGACTACAAAAGAAAATTTTTTCAAATATCGTGAGATTTCACAGAGCATGAAACATTTTGTTGTCGTATATAGAAGTGGAGGCTGCATAATCAATCACAATTTGGAAATTATGTTGTTGTTATGAAATGATTGATGCCAAAGTATTCAGCTACTTTATAAGAATGAGCGCTGCCAAATCTTTCAATATTTTTTCACAACAGGAAGCGTTGTTTACATGAATGCTTCGGATTTTACCGAAAAAGTGTTCACAAGTTGAAGATCTTCAACAGTGCAGTTTTCATAAGAATGAAACTTTCAAACACTTACGATTAGTATGGTAATATTATCATATTACACTATTACTCTCAATTAGTTTTTGATT
>ENA-UOTZ01000851-UOTZ01000851.1-compost-metagenome-genome-assembly--contig:-NODE-851-length-24310-cov-13.288615_pt1 | contig 24310 bp, 12 predicted proteins | sample MGYA00238144_ERZ746983 | MGnify/ENA primary metagenome ERZ746983 (study PRJEB28759, sample SAMN06268863) | compost metagenome | isolation source: single cell | place: USA: California, Emeryville, Joint... | reverse complement strand
TCATCATCTTCTAGTCCTTTTTTGTATTTGTACTGGTCTGCGAAATGGTCAACTCTGAAAACAACACAAACAAGTAACTCATATTGAGGGAAGGCCTTGAGTTTCAATCGTTGGATATTGTTGTTGGTTGCTGGTTGGATTTTCCGTGCCGAAAAATTTATCCATGTTTCGAGTATATTCCACTGGATCAATTGGTTTGTTTGCTTGGGATTGATTGAGATTCTTTCCGATGTTGTTCCTTTTGTTAAGATTGAATTGATTATTGTTTAGAAGGTGATCAACGCTCTTGTTGCCAGGTTTTGGCGTCGCGCCACTAAAGAAATTCTGGTAGTTCTTATGGAAAGTGTCTTCTTCACTATAATGAGAAGAGACGAAGATTAAAGGAGGTTTTGAAAAGAATTTACTTTGGTTCCTGGCCATAGAACTGATTTGCGTGGGCTTTAAAAGCCGGGTCTTTTTGTAGGCTGAGTTATTTTGTTAAAAACAGTTGAACAGAGTATCTTACTTCACCAAACCGGCGTTGCCTCTATTTTGTTGAGTGATTTGGTTAGCTTTGTTACTCAAGCTATTAAGGAATCGATTTGGCTGTTGGTTGGCATCCGGAGTATAACCACGGAAAAAATTCGTATAATTATCTTGAAATTGTCCTCTGGAGTATAAATATCAGGCCAAGTAACTTCAAACCAAGCGTACCCTGACGGCTGATTTGCTTGGAGGGAAATTTCATTTTGTTGTCTTGCTTTCACCTTCTGAAACTCGTCAATTGAATCAGTGATTCCAGATTTCTGAGGAAGAATGGCCTTTGGATAAGGTTTGAACGTTTCGTCTTGCACCTCTTTGGAATAATCGAAATCAGCATAGAAAGGGTTCCTGATTTTAGAGTATTTATGATCAACAGGAGAAGTTATAGCGATGGCATCGGATAATATCGGGCTGGGATGATCTAGCAGCGGAAATAAGTGAGAAAAAATTGCAATAAAGAGAGAATATTACCATGAAGTTGTGCATATGGCTGTCCTCGATAACCCATGCCTGCTTTTTTCCCAAATAATGGCTTGGGCTGAGATCCTAAAAGGACAAAAGTTTTATATTTACGTTACTCATAATAGGCTCTACCGTCAATGCCTTGGTTACTGAGAGATCCAGAGTAATATTCAGTCGGGGTGTCTGGAAAAAGTTGATGATCAACGACAATACGGTTTCTTGGCTGCATTTGCTACAAGAGAGTTGATCAGAAAAAAAAAAAACGAGGAAGTAAAATACTCAATAGGTTGTATTTTTGTGTAGAATTAAAAAATTAAAGATAATAAATTGAAGTTTGATTATCTTTAAATACAGCACATGTTAATTCATGTTTTTCTCAGTTTAATTTTTTACAACATTCTCATTCTGCAGATATTAGCACTGATATGTAAATTTCATGGCTTAGTCTGGATACCTTGATTATTCACGACTTTCCATCAGATTGCTTTAGAGAAGATTTGCATTATAAGTTATTTCTCATCATATGTCAATTTAAATAAACAGGAATTGACAAATTAATTTTGGTTGTTCACTTAAGAATGTTAGTGGTTATCAATATGTATATCTCTCTAGATATTTACTTTGAAGTGTAGAGAAACTGTGTGAAAATTAGTTCTACTCGATATAGTCTATTTAACCGTGCCCACCATGCTCCTGGGCCATATGGTTATAACACAATTCTGAAGAACTGAAATGTTGAAGGCAAACCCAGCATAGGTGAGTATCGCAATTTTTGCATTTAATATGGTTACATCCACCGTTTTTTTCAATAACGGCGTGGCATTTTGAGCATTTTTTCAATCCAAGTCTCACATAATTCTTTTCAAAGTCCAGACTATCTTTAAATTGCTCGCAGCTTTGCCCTTCATGAGGTTGCTGCTTGCACTTTCTGCAATATTTCATAGAACACATCATGCAGCTTACCACAGGATTTTTAGGATCGTCCAATAAATATATATTCTCGCATCCTGGGCTGTGACAACAGCAATACTTAGTTAAGTTCTTTTGCAAAAAGTTCTTGTAGCTGTTCGTCCAAATCTTTTCAAGGATATTTTCAGGAACGGAATTCCTCAGATCAGTTTGAGATATCGGCTTCGGGTCTTCATTACAAACAGGACAATTAATCGGGAAGAGTGAAGTGTCTTGCACACTCAATCTCACATGCTTTTCCAGACAACTCAAACATACTTTGTGCCCACAATATTCCAGTCTATACCCGTGAATAAGGTCTTCATAGCAAATCGGGCAGCAGGTTTCATCGGTTGCATCGGTTTGCTTTCCTTCGTCCTCATTTTGATTGATAAATGACATAATTTCTGCCTCAGCTTGATCAACTTTATCCTTCGGACCGACGAGAATTATCTTTTTCAAGCTCAATCTGAGGTCGAAAAGAACAGAACGTGAGTATTTTTCTTCAATTTTTTTGAACAATTCAGCATCGTTTTTGAGCAACTTACGGACATTTAATCCTCTGAAATTTATTAACTTGGTGTATTCTGACTCCGGCTTGAGGTATTCTGCTATCATCTCCTTTGCTCTCTCAATATTTTCAGGTTCTCCTTGTATCTTTAAAAAGCTCTGGCTTTTGATGAAATATATTCGAACCCTACAGCTACGCTCGACTTTGTTGCAGAACTCCTTTCCTTCAGACCTCGCAATCTTGTTGAATTCAATTTTGTTGTTGAGGTAATAGCTAAATCCCAGAAAGATTTTTTGGAATTCGCTCATCACATAATCCATGGCAGTCTTCTCTTCACTTCTCACCCTTAGAGCTGGACTGGTATATTTATCCCATTTTTGTTTATAATGGCTGCTGTCACCTCTTGCTCCGAGAATTGAAATTTCCACTAAACCACCCATTTTTTCTTGGATCCTTTTTGTTGTTTCATCGAGCTGTCTTTTGATAAGACCGAAAGTTACATTATCTATTCTCCAAGTTCTGCTGCGATTAATTTCTACATGCAATCGAGACCTGCCCAGAATTCCAGTCTTGTAATTGAATTGATCGACAAAGTTTTGTGCAAGCTCTTCACTTTTTGTGAGTAATTCAGCGCGTCTTCGGTATTTTTGCTTTTCATCTTCTGAAACAGGTAATATCTCAAATTTGATGATGTCGTCAGGACGCTCTACGAAATTATTGATAATATTAGCGAACTCATCATCTTCTAGTCCTTTTTTGTATTTGTACTGGTCTGCGAAATGGTCAACTCTGAAAACAACACAAACAAGTAATTCATATTGAGGGAAGGCGTTCTTAAAGTATCTCTTGAGGGAGATATCATCCGTGATTTCGGCCAGATTGCCCACCATGATTAGAGTTGGCTTCGTTTTATTCAAAGAGAATTTAATTGTTGAGTCATCCAACACGTTATCGAAATTGGGGTCATAGACTGCTTCCAAAACGTTCTGTGCAATCCTCTCGTCAGCAAACTTTACTAACCCTCTGCATTCTGATCTTCCTGTAAACCATTTGAATACTACCTTAAAGCTTGGATTTATCGTTCTGCCCTTAGCAGAAGAAGAATTAATCTCATAAACATCTTGGAGTTTCTCATAGGCTGTCTTCGCGTCATCCGAATTCTTGAAGATAGCAGAACCACCGGAACGCCCATTTTCATAGACTCGAGAAATCTCAACCCAATCTACAGCGCCATATTTCGAGAATATGTCTTCAATATCTATTTCTTGAATGAAAGGTAGATTTCTGAAATCAATTTTTCTGAATTCATCCCCTAGTAAGACTGATTGGGTCACTGCACCTGGGCCTATAATTGCTCTGACGAGTCCAGAAGGAGCTACACTTCTCTCAATAGTTTCTATCGCTGATTTCTTTTTATATTCCTCAATAATTTCATCACAAATCTCACAAACTTTCTCAATGTCATCGGCGAAAGACCATACCACAATTTTGTCATGTTGCTCAACGACATCGATGTATACGTTGTACTTTTGTTTCAAGTCTTGAAGACGTTCCCCTTTTCCTTTTTGAAAACTCTGCAAAATATTTGAGCCTAGATCAGAAAATTCTGCGCTGTAGTAAATAGGTTCGTCTTCTAATCTGAGAATATTAAACTTTTGAAGGAATCTCATCGGGATAAGCTTTTTGATCCAGTTAATATCCACATAAGAGGCAATTTTGGTGCAGTTGTAGCCATTCACGATTTGAATTTCTCCGCATACGATCCATTTTGGGTAAATACCTTGAAGACTTAGTACGCTTGCGCCATGAATCCTGATGAGTTTGTTCTCACGCAGAAAAGTGTACCCAAGTTCGCTGTTTCCAGATGTGAGAGCTAAGTTAGGGAAAAATGCACATAGGAAGCATTTCAAGATTTTCTCTGTATGCGCATCAATTTCCAGTTCATCTGGATATTGGACCTTCTGTTCAGCGTCTTTGCTTTCTTCAGCTTTCTCTTCCTCCTCCTCTTGCTGCATTTTGTCTGCCTCATTCTCGGTACCGTTGTTCTTTTTGGGATTTGTAGAAGATTCTTCAGAATCGATCTCTATTTGATCATCGCTCTCCTCTTGTGGACCGCAGAAAATTTGCGAGTCTTCTTGGAGCGGTCCAGTATTCTTTGGTTTTTTCGGAAACCTTTGGCTTATTTCAGCAGATTCCTCCAGTTCGAGGTCATGGTCATAACGATTTAGTCCCGCAAAATCACCTGAATTTAGTAACTCATCGATTAAACCAGCTGCTTGATTCTTAACAGATGCTTTCTTTTCATCGTTATCTTTTTTATTCTGTTGCATTTCCAGAGATAGGAATGATTGAACAGGCCCTCTTCCCTTCAAGTCAAGTGCAACTGTCTTAATTTCCTCATACAATTCCGCGGATTGCCTCAGACATTTCCCATTCAGAGTATTCTTTTTACACCAATCCTTTTGCTGCTGAAAGCTTTTCTTCAAGCTTTCCCATGTCTCAAATATTTGCAAGAATGTCATGAGGTCTCCTGTTGGGTGACAAAAATCAAATTTCCTCCGATCAGAGTATTCCCAGTCCTGGAAAAGCTTGCCTCTATAGAAGAGATTTCCAGAGTAAGTCATCACTGCTATTATTTTGCAAACCTCATCCAGGCAATTCTGCACTATTGCCTCAAGGATAGCCCTTGAAATTCCAGGGTCAGTAGGCAGCATTACCATCTGCTCTCCAATTTTCGTTATCTGTTCCTTATCATCAAGCGCGCCCAAGAGTTTCAAATTGTCTATGGCTTGTTCTAGCGTAACTTTATCTGGGCTCTCAATGAAATCGAAATTGAGCACGTCAGCGATTTTAAATAGCTTCAATTTGAGAACTGCATGATCGAGGTTGACGCGTTTCAGCTCAGGTATTTTATAACGCTCCATTTGATCAAACTGCTCTTGAGAAAATATCCGATAGCATTTACCTGGACGGGTACGACCTGCTCTTCCTGCCCTTTGATTTGCTTGGGCTTGAGTAATCCATCCCTGAACCATCACAGTCAACCTTTTCGATTTATCGTAAACATAGTCTCGATCATATCCAATATCTATCACGACGTTCACATCGTTGATGGTGACTGCGGTTTCTGCTATTCTTGTCGAAAAGATTACTTTTGTTATGTTTGTATCTCCTGGAGCAAACACTCTTCGCTGCTCATAAGGCGTGAGACGTCCGTGTAGAGGCAAGAAAGCGTATTTGTTTTTATCGACCCTTGATGTCTCGAATTTGTGGATGATAGCTTCAATTTCATCAACACCGGAGAGAAAGGCAAGGATATGTCCGTTCGTTCTATAATCTCCGTCAGGGTCTTCTCGGGGTGCCTCGAAGTCGTTGTTCCAGTCCTCTTTTTGAGGCTTGTTCTCCCTAGAGTCGATGATTTCGTGAATCAGTTTTTCGATTGCATCTAGAGGGTTCTGATTGTCTTTCGGTGGGTAATAGAGCATGTCAACAGGGTAAGTTCTTCCTGAAACTTTGATCGATTTGCAATTGAAATACTTCACGAACAACTCCTCATTCAGAGTTGCTGAGGTTATAACAAAACGGATGTTAGGATTGAGCCCTGCTGTCTCCTTGATGAAGCTTAAGAGGATATCAGTATTGATATTTCGCTCGTGTGCCTCGTCTATCACAACGCAGCTGTAATTTTTTAAGGACCGATCGATGAATAGCTCGTTTAAGAAAAGACGGTCCATCATAAACTTTATTCGTGTTTTTTCAGTCGTTACGTCTCTCAACCCGGTCTGATACCCTACTAGGTCACCAAGTTTAGTTTGAAGCTCATCGGCAACTCGCTTCGAGACAGTTTGAACGGCCAGTTTACGCGGTTGAATACAGGCTATCATTTTGTTGGTTTTTTGGATTAGAGGGCTTTCGAGCATGTATTGGACGATCTGAGTACTTTTTCCAGAGCCAGTTTCACCGATCAGGATGACGAACTGATTCTTTTCAATCATCTTGATAATTTCACTTTTCTTCGCATAGATTGGATACGCTGATTGCAGCCGATTTTGTTCAATTGCCAGTAATCTCTCCGCGGTAGTTATAATTTTATCAATGTCAACTCCTTTTTTGAACTGATATTTGATGATATTCAATATCTCTCTTTGCCGATCGAGGTACTGCTTCTTCTGGTCTTCAAGCTCTTGGATTTTATCCTTCGACCCTTGCATCCTCTGAATATCAGTTTTCGTTTTGCGTTGTTTTGGCTGAAGAAACTCTAATGTTTTTTCATGAGTATCGATCTTTTTTTGATGTTCAGATAGAAAAGGGTCATCATCCTGCTTCGTAAATTTCTCAATGAGCTTAACCAGTTGCTCTTTTGTCGCTTTAGGTTGTTTAGAGTTAATTTCAAGACTCAGATTTCCTAATATTGATGATAAACTTGAGAAGGTCTTGTTTGCTTCCTCTTCATCAGAAAGCGCATCAGCTGCGATCAATGTCTCGATTGCTTTAATAATTCGCTGCTGTATTTGCTTTTGGACCATGCTTTTCATGTTCACCGCACAATTTAAAAGTTGCTCAAGTTCAGTTTCGTTAAACTTTGCACATACTTCTTTGGAGATTTGGGCTTCGGAGGCACTTTCTCTATCCAAATTGGTAAAGAACTTCTCAGCTCTTTCCTCAAACCGATCGTTTCTCTCTGGAATAATGTCTCTAGAGTCTTCACCCCAAGGATCTGGGCTGCGTCTACCATTTCTCTCTTCTTTGGGTTTTTGTCGGGTGTAGTTAGTATATTTAGACCTGATGCCCTTGTCATAGCTTCTATTTCCGTAATAACTAGTGCGTGTGTCAGCTCTCTGTTTTGGAAGATTGCGATCTTGCTGTCGGTTTGGGTGTCCTTTTTTATTTCCTCTGTTATCATGAGAAACATCCAAGTTTTTCATTATGTCAGCCAGCGAGTCCCCCTGACGAAGGCTTTCCTCTTGATTCTTGTTAACAAAAAATCTTGGTTCCGATCTTTGATCAGATGGGCCTCTTTTTATAGTGTTGGCGCCTACATTGCTCGAGTTGAGGCGCGAGGTGCTGGCAGAAGCATTGCTGCCATTCATTTCTCCCAGATCTATGGTGATATCTTCCTTTTTTTCCTCAAAATTCATCTCAAGAAAAATTAAAATATTCGCAAGATCCAGCGTCGAATTTAAACACGATAAATTTTACTAGAAAGGTAAACCATTACCATTTCCCTGATCATCTCACTAGTACCACAATTTTGGCAATCTCCCAACTTTTCCCATTTAATCCTTTTACATCATCATGAATTTCCACTTTGATGGAAGTACAAGGGACTCATGTGAATTGTAAATTTGATATTCTAAGACAATAATATGATCAAGTTACAAATTTTGCGAATACCTTGCCGTAATGGCCTTCCTTGGTCTTTTGAACGAAATTCATCACTGTTTCATTGAGGAAAGGTATTTTTCGACATCTCAAAGCAAATGCGATTTTGAACGGAGTTTAGTAGTTCAATTAAGTAAAAAAATAAAAGATCTTTATTTGAATGATTTATATTGTAAGACATGGAGAAAGAGCTGATGACACTTTAAGTAAAGTTGAAAAAGCCAAAATAATCGCTGATTACGATCCACATCTTACCGAACTCGGCGTCCTTCAGTCAGAAGCAGCCGGTAAAGAAATCCTGAAATTCACAGAAGAGGTTTCACAAAGGGAGAAATTGAACTCCAAAAGCCTCAAATACATCGTCGTGAGTTCTCCATTCTTACGCTGCGTGCAAACTGCAGCCACTATCGCCAGAACACTGGGTCCTGAGAAAGTTTATAACAACAAACTTTATCTCGAGCCAGGTGCATCTGAGATTCTTATGGAAAACTGGTTCAAACCAACAATTCTAGATGATTTGCTGGTAAAGAAGCTTAACAAAGAAGAATTACCGCCATTGGTTGGAACTGACTTCACTTGGGGAGTTGAAGAGGGAAAATCTATAATTGACCCAATATATCCTGAGGGTGCCCAAACTTTCTTTTTACGATTCCAGTATTTTTTCAAGTATATCCGAGACTGGTTCTTAGACAATTTCTCGGGCAAAGATTATGCTCTGGTGATTGTGACTCACGGTTTTGCTGTCAAAGCAGCCTTGCAAACGGCACTGAAATTCAGTTATTCGCAAGGAATAGAGTTCACTTGCATAACTGGGTTTTATTACGATTGCGCGAATAGAAATCGAGATAAACCACTTTCATTCGTCACGCAATATGCAGAGCATATCAGAAATTTAACTATGCCAACCCCAAAATTATAATGAATTCTCTTTTTTTCTCAAATGGTAGGTTAATTCGTTCTATTGAATGAGGCTGAGAATATATTGGATTTGTGCACTGAATTGTTTTATTTCTCTTTCGAAATTGTTGTTTCCTCGTGTATTTCTATATAATTAGTTAAAGTTCTTTCAGAAATAGAAAAGTGGAAGATTATTTAATGAATTGGAGATAAAATGAAGTAAATATCCAGATTGTCTTATAGGAATATAGAAAATATATCGCTAGTCTACATTGTAGTGAAAAACGTCTAACTTAGGGATAAGGCTAACTTAACTGTAATTAATGATCGGCTTCTATAGTCTTTTCAAACTAAGGAAACCTTCTCCTTGAGGATCACCAATATAATTGATAGAAATTTTCGCTCGTCCTGGCAAGATTAAATAATCAATTACAGTCAGTCCTGATTTATTTTTTCAATGTAAATTCTTTGAAGATAACTTGAAAAAATACCTGTCACATTCTCTTTATTTCGAGCTTTTGGAATCTCAAACGACTTTTGCCTGCATTATCATTCAATAGTAAGCAAAACTAAGAATTTCAATTGATTTTTACGATTTCTCAGGCTGATAGGTGGTGATAGCAATTTCTTCATTTACTAACACCTTCACACTGGGCCGAGGATCCGAGAAGAAGCCAAATGCGATCTAGTTACATATGTAAATTGTGGGGGAATATTCAGAGGAATTTCATACTTCATATAACCCTGGTGCAACTGTAACAACGAAATCTGAGCCCTTCTCCCACAAGAAATTATCTGGGAGAGTGTTCGTCATCTGCATATCCCAAGGAACAAATCCTCTGCTGTTGAGTTCACCTGTTTCGAGACAAATCCATAATGAGGAACCATTGAAAGTAAAAAGCTGCTCGTACCTGTTCTCCATGCCCATCGCGCGAGGATGTTTTCTGTACATAGAGATTCGTTTATCAATGCTTGATCGTTTACGATGCTTTTTAATTCCTCTTGAGTCGCCTTATCATCGATGTTTGCGCGGATTTGCTTTATCACTTTGTTAAAGTCTTCTATATCTACAAGCATACATCGTTAGCTTCATTTAGTTTAAATTTGAAAAATCAGTACTTGCTTTCGATTCAAGCAGGGACATGACTTCTTCAATGTTAGCCTTGAGTAAGATTTCTTTCTGGAGCTCTTGCAGCTGTTGCTTTAAGAATAGCGTGTTTTCTATAAATCAATAAAAATCAAACCCACAAGAAACATTGTTTTGGTTACCCTCACTTAATTGCCTTTCATGCGCTTTCTGAGCTTTCTCGTTCGCGCTTTCCGCTCTTTCTATTCGACTGGCAAGTGAGCTTTCAAGCTTTGAAACAGCTCCATTCAAATCAGCCATGCTAGCCTTTTTCTTTAAAGCTGTGAGCACCTCATCTTCATGCGCCTTAATTAGCTGAGTAAAATCTTCCTTCATATTCGAGAATTTCCTCGATATATCCGTCGAGAACGCGTTCAACGCGTCTTGAACTTCATTCAAGTCAGTTTTGGTATCTAATAGCTCCATCAGTTTCGTCTCCAGCGCAGCGAAATCACTCTTAGATCGTTGCGCCTCACTAATTTGCCCTCGTAACTGATTATTTTTCTCCTCCAATCTTTGAATCTCATTGTACAGCTCTTGTTTCAGTACATCAAAAGATTTCCTCATATTCTTATTCACATCCTCCATCTGTGTATCTCGAACACCTTTCAATTGATCCACCTTTTGATCAAGCTGCTGAACTTCGTTATAAAGCTCTTGCTGGAGCCCTTCGACTATCTTCTTTGTGAATTTACTCGCATCTTCTAACTGCGCATCATTAAAGTTCTTTAACTTGTTCACTCCTTCTTCGATTCTCCTTATTTCTTGGTCAAACTCACGTTTAAGAGTCTCGGAGACTTTTTTAATATAGGCGCTTAAGTCTTCACTCTGAGCTTCCTTCTGACTTCGCAGCAGGTTGCATTTCTCATCCATTCTTTTGAGGTTCTCGTAGGTTTCTTTCTGGAACCCTTCGAACAGCTTTTTCAAATGCGCATTGAGATCTTCAACTTGTTTCTTCCCGGCCTTCTCATCAAGCGCCTTACGTATCTGACTATTAATTTCCCGCACCTCTTGGGTTATATCCTCATAAAGTGACTCGGCTTGGGCTCCTTTTCTTAATGCCTCAGTCTCAAATCCCTTCATTTGGGAGAGAGTGTCTTCTCTTGCAGCATTGATTTCTTCAGAAACCTCATCTCGAAGTTTGATCAGAGAGCTGTTCACCTGGTCAATATCAGGTTTTCGGTTTAGTATTTGCAGAATTCTGTCAAGTTCATCAGTATCGATCTTCTTGTTGAGAGAAGCAGACGTGCTCTGGCGAATGTTTTCAAGATCGGTTTTCAGAAGTTCAATTATGCTTTCAAAATCGGCTCTGAATTTCTGATTTTCGCTCTTTTGTCTGTTGAGACTGTCCATCGCCATTTCGAAATGTGTTCTGTCTACTTTCTTTTTGAGGTCCTCATGGATGGTAAACAAATCGTCTTTTTTGAAACTCATTGCGTCTAATTTCTGGGCTAAGTGAGCGATCTGCTGTTCAATTTCAAGTATATCATTCTAATCATTATATTGCAAATGAGTTTGCAATTTCAAGAGAATAGAACGGCTGTACCTTATCAAGCTTTTGATTAAGAGCAGCATCGATTTCAACTTTGTTCACCTTTTTTTGCAGCTCGCTCATAACAGTTCGCTTATTAGCCTTCGAGTCAAGAATATCATTCAGCTCTGCGAAATTCAAGTTATTTCTGTTCTCAACCGAAGCTTTGAGGATATTAAGCTCTTTTTGAGAAGCAAAGCTACTGATCCTCGCTTCTAAACTACCAAGCTTTTCAGCCACAAGATTAGAGATGTCATTCAACTCCGCCCTCAGTTCCAACGTTCCAGGCTTATGCTGTAAAAGCTCGCGCACTTCATCAAACGAAGGTCTGAGGTTTAAATTGTATTGCAGTTCCGACCGTAGCGCGTAATCACGTAGCATAGTCTTAATGTCATCTCTTGTGGCCTTTGAGTTCAAATCAGTTCCGAGCTCAGCTAGGGTTTTGCTTATATCTAAAATATTCGCCTTAGTTGAAAGGCCGTTAGCTAGTTCTGTTTTATTGGCCTTTAGAAGTGTTATGCTCAGAACAGAGAGATGTTTTACCTTAAGTGGGAGCTGTATTTCTAACTCTTTTATCGTTTCTCCTTGAGCTTTAACAACATCGGTGAGAGCTTGTAAGGTGATTCGAACGACATCACTGACATCTCTCCATTCAGTGGTGTTCTAATGAATAGAAGGTGATGGTTCTAAGACGAAATGGGAGGAAAGTGGATGATACTTGCAGGAGTTCTTCAACGATAATTGGTGCATAAGGATCGATTTCTTTTTCAGTGAATCGTTTGCGATAAGGTGAGGGAGTTCCAGTCGTAGAAGTGTAGCTGGGATAGGCTGGATATTTTTCGTATGACATTTTTCCTTCAAAAAGAGGAAATTACGGAATTTATTTCGATTAAATACAATGATTTTTTTTTTAATCTTCATATCTTAACTGCCAGTTTTCAGGATTAATAAATCGATTTATATGTTTAGCTCTTTTTCGTATTTGGTGTTTTTGAATCTTAATGAAAAATTAGATTCTTAACTTAGCTTCAACTGTGAGAGTGGAACTGTCGACAACAAAATGAAATCTTCAAAATACTCGAGGGAGAAATGCTAATTCAAATAATTATTGTGCTTATCAATTCTGTAGCCAAAACGCAATTCAATACTTCTCAGAATACTATTTGAATCATGTCAGATTGTATTTATTGTAGATGTAATAACTCTCCAATGACCTATTCTCAAGAAGGTCACTCAGTTATCCGCAAATTTTCCAAAATAATTTATTAGAATGCTGGCTTTACAAATGAATAAATGTTGAAGTTAAATGAATTTGTAACTCTGTTTCTTTGACTCGGTTCTATCAAGTGCACTCAAAGGAATCATAATTCTTTCGTTTATATCACGATTTCTTTTCAAAATGTTAAGGAGCAGATTTTCAATGTGTAAATTCAACTCAGCGTCGCATATAGACTATCTCTCTCATTTCATGTAGAACTACAATCACTTCTTCCGTGCTTATGCGAATTTCTCTGAAGAATTTTAAGATTTTAATTTAATTTAATTCTTACTCAAGTTTTAATGCAAAAAAGGGAGCTAACTTTCGGACTAGTCTCTCTCTTCTTGGCAATAGCCGCTTTTGCCACGGTCGCGTCATGTCAAAGGGTCGCTTACGTCGACTCCGAATACCAAGGGTGGTTTCCCACCGGCGATATCGGAACACCTTTTCGCACTATCGAGAGCTCTTTGACCTCTATCTGCAAAGCGGCAAGAAAATATCAAAAGCAAATCCTACTCTTCCGCCCCCGCCCAACCCCCTATCTTATCTCCTCAGCACTCTTACTAAGGGACTGTGGCACTGTGGAAATGAAAGCTTTGCCTTCTTCGGATGAAAATGAAGTAAATATTTCCTTCCAAGCTCCATTACAATTAAACAATTCAAACTTTACCTTCGATTCCTTCAAATTTTCGGGTGCAGCTACCGGCGACTGCAAGTTGCCCTCTCATTTGATGGCATTCTCCTCCGAGTTCACTTTCCGCAATTGTACATTTAATACTACATGCGACAGATTTCCCTCCAATTTCCTTGATTTCGCTCATGGAAATCTTACTATCGAAGACAGTAGGATAAGGCAATATCCTTATAGCACATCCAATGCAATCGTTTATTCAAAGACACGGATTAATGAATTTCATATCGACGCTTCAAACTCATCAAAAGGCTCTTTATTCGAGTTTTATGGCACTTCGATGTATGATGGAGGACAATCTTTCGATAATAATAGTAATAGTTCATGGCTAAAAGTGTCTAGACTCAACATCACAAAACCACTAAATGAACACAAAACAGATTCTTCTCATGACACATTGTTCGAGCTATATAACATAACCGCAGAATTTGACACAATATCAATACTAGGAGCGAACCTTGATGCCGGTGCTATCTATTTATATACCGAACTTAAACAAGGCTTCATCACTTATCAGACTTCCGCTCCTTCCCGTACACTAACTCTGAAAAACTTCGAATTTCATAAAATCGTAATGCATTTTCCCGTTCTCAGCTATAGATGCTTCGCGAATGACTCACATGTTCAACTGAAGTCGATCGTAGCCAATAACGTTGACATATTTGCAAAGGTTGGTATGTTTCATTTTATGATCAATGGGCATAATGGAGGAGTTGAGATTGACGATATCAAATTCGGCACAGTTAAGACAAACTCGGAAGTTCCAAATACCTTGGATTTATCGAACACTTCAAGTTTATTCAATATTAATCATTACAGTGGGCATCTAAATATGATTCATTTGGCTCGGGTGGAGTTACTGAATTGCTTACTTCATTCAAGTTTTGTGTTGATTAATGGCCCGATCAAGAACTTCGTCATGGAAAATATCAGTGTCAATTCAGTGACTTTTTACGCGACGTTTATCAACTTCCAAGGAGCAACGCTTGTGGATTCTGAAGCAGTAGCAAGGTTAAATGAAACTAGAAGACTCGTGCAAAATGTTGAAATTGCCAATGTGATAGCGAGGAGAAGTTTCATCGTATTGAGGTCTGTCCAAAGCATCGCCGATGAGAACTATCATCTAAGGCAACTGGAGTATTTCGACTTCAAACAGATCGTTGCCAAAGGAGTGAGAATACAAGGTTCATCCGCAAACGCGTGGGTTCAGGATTCAGTGGTGACAAACAGCTGTCCTGCATTCTTCTCGCTCAATAATATGGGTGTCAAAGTGCGTCAGAGTAGATTCCAGGGAATTTTGCTAGCAGATTCTCATTTTACTCTAGTATCAACCAATATGGTCCCAGTGTGGTTTGGAGAGTCAGTTTTCCACGGATTTGAGGGGAAGTTCAGGAACTCGAGGTTCTTTTGGAAATCAGAGAATGACTTTAACCTCGAGACTTTGTACGAATTCAATCCAAATCCGTTGTTTACTTCGCTCGTTTTAACCAACAACACGTTCTCAGGGAGCTGGAACTTTGGAGTATCATCGGAGATCTTCGTATTGAACGTTGCAAATGCTTTCATCATAAATAACACTTTCGAAAATATCACTTTCAATAGCGGAAGCTGTGTCTTTTGTGCCGATACAATCTACGGCGATCATTACGTAAGTACCCAAAACGTGAAAAACCCTGAGAAGTTCGCTAAGTTCCTCGTTGATCCCGACTTGAAGGATATAATTTATCACTATTCCAACCAAACCGACCCCGAGAAAAACATCAGCTCTTTTGTTGTCTTTGACAGGAACGACTTCAAAAACGTGCAGCTCTTAAGCACCGATCTCTTTTCAATTCAAAAGCTTCTCCCTAGCATTTCAGTTTTATTGTTCCAAAACAATCTTTTCATTAACATCTCCAATGTCTTACAAGGGAAGGAGCAATTTTCCACTAACAGCGTACTGTATGTCAAGGACAATCCCCATACTGTTGTTCGACAAAATTTCGTTTTGCGCTCAAACTCCTGGATAAAATTCTTCGAAGCCAAAAAAACTTTTGCTGTGGAGGATTCAGAAATCGATTTCTACGAAAACTATTTTGATGATAACCAAGGCATGTCTGTTTTTATCTTAGTCGGAGAAAGCTTATCTCGGATTCAATTCAGCAGGAATATAATAAGAGATTCATCGCTTTCTGACAGTCTAATCAGCATGTGGGTCCGTGTTTCCCTTCTGAATGACCTTTTCTTCGATGGAAATATCCTTGAAAACATCTCAATAGACGCCGAGAACTACATTGAAAATTATTTATTGATTCTAAATTTCCCAACAAACGTTGGTGCAAACATCATTATCAACGATCAAGTCATCCGAAATTGTAGCATGTTCTATCCGCATTTGGAGCAGAGTTCCGGTCCGAGGAGCTCGTTGATTCACATAATGAACCCGAAAGCAAATCTAGCGATCCAGTCGAGTTTAATTACAGGTAACCTTGGTGTTGGGCTCTCTTTCCTGATGATGCTGTACTCGAACGCAATTGTGTTTAGAGATAATGAGCTGTTAGAAAATCCCTCAGCCAGTGATTGGAGGAGCGGAAGTTGGCTAGGTGTCGTTCTTTTAGCAGCAAACGAGGCTACAATTTACAATTCTCTCTTTTGGGAAAATATAGGAGTATTTGGAGGAGCTTTCCATATTGAAAATTTGCTTTCAAGGAAGTCAAAAATGATGAAAATTTCAATTTACAATAACACCTTTATGGAGAACTATGCGGACTATGGGGCGGCGTTATACTTCAGCACATTAAATTTAAAATTGCTGCACATGGAGATCAGCAACAACGATTTTATAAATAATCTGGCGTTTATAGAAGGAGGAGCTCTACATTTGGAAAAGCAACTCATATCTCGCCTGAGAATTACTGATTGTGAGTTTATCATAGAATCCAGTTCATTTGATCCAAGCTATCTATTTCATTTACATCAACTTGCAAATGATAAAGAAAGCCTGGATGACACTATAATTATCCAAAATATTAAGGCTTTCCATCAGACTGCGCCTTCGCATTATAAATTAAATTCGATCGGCTGCTTGATGTCTTTCTCTATTTTAGATCAAGCTTCGAACCACATCTCTTTGCTGGTGAGTAACTTCACATTCACGCATATGGATGACCCTAATAGTAAAAGAAAGGAAGACAAATATCTCGAACTCAATGTTATTACTGCGTTATCTGGGCTAGTTACCATTGATAACCTCAACATTTCAGGGCTTCGAACTTCACAACATATCATCAAGGCAACCACGAACGCCAGGGTTATCGTAAAAAACTCTCTCTTTCATAAAAATCAAATGACACAAACCGATCTGAGCCTTCCTGGTTGCGTCATAGCAATTGAAACTACGGATCCACCCACTGAGGATAATTCTTATCTGATAATCTCCAATACAACCTTTTCAAATAATACGTTAGATGACATTGGAGCGAGTCTAATATGCATGAGAGCGGGTACCTTCAATATCACCGTTACGAACGACACCAAAGTCTTTGGCAATGCAAACAAAGGCCCAGTATTCTTTGACGCTGATGATCAAAGACTTGATTTTGTTGATTTAAGAAGGACTCTTAGGATTTTTAATTCAACCTTCCATGCTAATAAGGGGTTAACGAAATATGGAAGCGTACTGAACGTATATGCTGTGAATCTAGAGATTGAAGACAGTGTATTCCTCAATAACCATGGGGCACACCGCGGAGGTGCGATTGCTATGCATGAAGGACACAGGCTGAATATTCTACGTACAGAGTTTATTTCGAACGCTGTGAACAAATCCAGAAATTTCAAAGAGAGCTGTCAGGGTGGGGCTATCTATTTCGGATTCGAGTTCGACGCTGAAATTTTTTCGAAGTTCTCTATTAAAAAATCCAGATTCATTGGAAACGAAGCGGTTGTTGGCCAAGGAGGTGCAATATTCTCTAACACAATGATAGAACCAGCTAACCTTTCTAACTTGAAGTCAAACAACGTATTTGAAGGAAACATTGCGACTGCAGGAGATGATGTTTCAACGCGTCCGACCGCGATGAAGTTGATTCTGCAAAGCAAAAACCCAGCTAATTTGAATCAAATTAATCAAATCAAAAATGAAGGTATGATCTCTGGAATGATTAGCAGCAACCATTTCCAAGACTCAGTCTTGAATTTCACCTTTTTTGATTTCTTCGGGAACCCTTTGAGTCCACTGGTTGATTTAGAGAATCCGCCATATTATACTCTTATTCTTAAAAATCCAACAATGAATGAAACGATTACCTCGAGGAACTGCAACTATGGTTGGTGTACCATATCAGGCGACTCGCTCCTCGTTAGAGGCAAAGGAAATGAAATAATCTCATTAAACGCGACACTAATGCTCGACACCACTGGCATTACTACTCAAGCAAAAGTCGATTTTGTGATGAAAGCGCAAATAAGGCCTTGTCTGAAAGGCGAAATCAACACGACAACCAAAGGAATGTGCGTAAAATGCGAAGCAGACTCGTATTCTCTTGACACCAGCGATACTGTCTGTCATGAGTGCCCCACTGGGTTCAAATGCCTCGGAGGCAGTGAAATAATCCTGAAACGAGGCTATTGGAGGCTAAACAGCACGTCTGATAAAGCTTATGCCTGTAACCCACCGGAACTATGCAATAGGACCAATTTTGGAGAATTTGGGAATGAAGTTTGCAGCGAAGGTTACGCAGGTCACCTTTGCCAAGCGTGCGATCTTCAGAATGGGTATACACCAGGACTGGGCACGAGCTGTTCTAAGTGTAATGATTCATGGCTAGCTCTTGTGCCAATGATTGGGTTCAATTTGGTGCTTTTTTGCTTCGAGATCTGGTATATTTGGAGGATGAGACGAATAAACACAGCTCTTATCATCGAAAACAGATTCAAGCAGGAGTATGTCGAAAAACTTGCCAGAGGAGGATACCTCTCGATCTTCCTGCAATACGCTCAGATCATCGCTATTATCCGCACTCTTCCATCTTTTGCCATGGAGTTCGTGCAAAGTCTTATCCCTATCTCAAATCCGAGCCAAGCCATCGTGTTTTCCACAGACTGCACGCTCAGGTATTTCGGCATCCCAGTTGAGGATATATATTATTGGAAAATGGCTGTTGTGGGAGGGTTGCCTTTTTTGAAGGTAGCTATCTTCGCAGCATTCGGAGGAATCCTGAAGTTACTAAGACCTAATTTCCATTTCGTTTCATACATAGCGATCGTTTGCATTGGTATTACCCTAATTGAGCAGCCTGGTATTATCTACAGCATGGTTTCGATATTTTCTTGCAAATCCATCGATCCTACTAACCCTTCTTTGGGCTATTTCATCACAAGCGCGCCATTGGTCACCTGCGGGACGGGAGTTCCAGTATTCGAGATCTTTAGATACTATATCGCTGTACCACTCTTGATTTTCTGGGGGCTGTTCATTCCGGTTATCTTCTCTATTGTCCTGCTGAAAAATAGACACAGACTCAGAAAGAAAGAATTTGCTGTTTACTTTGGGTCGCTCTACTCTGGATTCAACAGGAAGCACTTCATGTGGAGGCTCGTTCAAATGCTTATCAATATCATCATGACGATCCTATCTCAATTGGGCACAATTGAGCACACAGCAAGAGGAATGACTATTGTTGTATTCTTGATATTGTACTTAATGTACCTGCGAAGAGCGAAACCCTATCGTTTCGAAGATCTTTACAGAACAGACCTTATCGCCACGTCAATATACGTAATCACGACCTTCTTTGCAGTTTATGGCGCGGTATCTGAGGCCTGGTTGAATTATACTGTTGGTGTCGGGATACTCATCCTCAACTTTTGCTTTATCATCTTTGTCATCTTAAAGTCCTTTGAGCTTGTGGGATTGCAAAAGGTTGCCGCTTGTGTACTGAAACTGCTGAATTACTGTTTTTGTGGTGTGCTGGGTGAAAATTCAGAGGAGGCTAAGTATAATCGGATTCAGCCTTCGGACTCGATAGCGGATAGGTTAACACCTAATTCGATGGTTATAGAAGGGGAATCGGAGGGATCTAAAGGAGATTTGTCAGCCACATATAATGATACTGATCAAGACGACATAATAAGATTATCGAAATAATTAGTCAATTATATTCATCGTAATAATCTATATATTAAATTAGTTGTTTTTGGTGTAAAATTCATTTGTTAATGAGAAACAATGAATGAGTGTTTTGGAAGATCCCTTTAACTTAAGCATTTTTACAAACCCTGAAAGATCAAATCAGTTATATTCATTAAAAATTTTTATTATCGTTCCTAATGAAGCAAGCCAGCTAAACCCAGCCTGTCAATGAAGTTACTTTTAGAGAGTGGCAACAGAGCATTAACTCACCACCTTTTCGGATGGTGAATAATTTTTTCATTTTTGCTTGATTGATTGATGGCCGGTGATATATTAAATACAATTCATTGAGGTCGCCTAACTGGTGGCTAAGTGATGAGCGAAAATGATATTGAAAAAACCAAGCATTGGTGAATTTCATCTCACACAAAATGAAAAATGAGAACTTTAGAGGCTCTTAACATTAATGTCAATGAACATTTCCAACACCAAAAAAAAAAACACAAATGGAATCACAAGTTATTTATTTGCCTCTTTGATAGCGTTTACAATAAGCGTTGCAATGACTTCATTGTCCTTGGACAAACATAAATACAAGATTTTCTCATAATCTATCAAGGTATTCATTTTTCCCAATTCACCTATGAAACTCGCCACTGTCTCTTCAAGTGGTTTTAGCTTTTCTTTGTCTTCACTGGCAGTTAGCAACGAATGCAAGTGCACCACGATTCCAAAAGTATAAGTAATTCCCACCGGATCACATTTTTTAGCGTTCTTAGAAATGTCTTTCGCTTTCTTCAACATTTTGTTTTGAATTTTATCAAAAACATGCTGATTTTCCAATGGCTTTGCATTCGGGTCTTTCCCTGTGCAAAGACAATGATAGAATACAAACAGCTCCAATGAGGTCTCGATATCTTTCTTTGTTAAATTCTTCGAGCCCAAAGAGCATTCAAACGCTCGGTCCAAATAGGATAGCAACATATGAACTGAGCGTCTATTTAATATCTTTGCTTTATAGATCCCATTTGAGAGAAGATAGAGAGTTTCTCCATACTCCAATTTGTTGACAAGATCAAATACATTATTCCATTTCGTCATCTTGGAGTCATCTTCGCATATCAACAGGAGCGCTTGGTAGGAAGGCGTAAGGAAGCTGCTCTTTGAAATCACAGAATTCGAAAGCCAAAGCGAAAAATTTTCATAAGGGTTAACTTTTTCCTCTTCTTTATTGAATTTCAAGGCGTATTTTTCGAAGTAAAGATGATAATCCGTCTTGATAGTTGTTTCGTTTGTAAAGCTGTTCAAGAAGCCTTTGGATGCGGATTTGCATTTCTCTTGAGCTAATTGCAGAATTCTGAATATTATTTTCAATGAGAGAATAATTGAGTCTAGTTTATTCCCTTCAATCACGAGGTCGCTTGAATATTGCTTCAGCTCCTATTCATATTTTACAGAGTAAACTATTACAATTCAGCCTTATCCCAAGATATTACCTCCATTAATTCTTCATGAAAAGAAGAAGAGAAGTAGGCGCTATATTCGGAGAGTATTATATCTCGAAAGATAGCAAAGAATGCGAGCATAGAGTATCCCAAAACCGCTTGTATGGTAATTTCGCTATCGAAAAACATCCTTTCAACTAAGAAATGCAGAATATTTTTTCTCAATGAAATCTGCTTGAATTTCAAGAACCGCACGATAATTGGGTAGATTTCTGAAAACTTTGGATTCTTGTCATTAACACCGATCAGCTGGTAGATCTCAAGGTCGAAAAGTATGTTATAATTCTCTGCTTTCGCTAAAGAGTCTTTAAGACCGGAAAGCTTTTGAGTGTAGTCCGTGTAAAAGTCACTTAGCACGTAATCAGTAATTAGAAATCTCTTAATAAATTAATAATGCCATGTCATGCTCTATCAATATAAGTGAATATATATTACTTCTTTACTGACGTTTTGCTGTCCAAGAAGCGCCCAGTTGTTGTCAAGTATTTTTTTAAGGCAGATAGTCACACTGCATATTGTATTTGTAGTCATAGCGTTCAAAGTTAGGTCATATGAGCCTAAAGAGCGATTGCGAAGCAAACTCGATTGATCGAGCTTTAAATCAGTGATCTGAAAGTGCGTCTTTAATCAAACAAACTGCTTTGAGGAATTACCTTATAACCGAGCTTTATTCTCTCTGTGACAATGAATCCCGATTCAAGATCTTGGAAAGGCTGTTCAAGATATTTGAGCGTTTTAATTCTGCTCTTTCGAGATATAGGCGTCCTTCCTTCAGAATAAAGTCCTTTATCTGCCTGATAACTCAGTATCTTCTTTGAAAGTACTCTGATTTCGAGCTCATCTTCAGTTATATAAAACACAAGGAAGAAATAGAGCCATTCAATGAGCAAAGAAGGAGTAGACATATGACAGCTAATGATTTCGCTGGGTTGCTCGATGTTTCCATCAGAAAATATTTGAATAATGCGATTTTCCGGTTGGTACTGAACAAATTTCGTGTCCTCCCTCACGGTAGCTTGGTCGAAGTAAAGGAAACTATTCAAGAATTCTCCCATCCTTCGAGGCTCAAAGGCCGAATACGAATATTTTTCAAAAAGAGAGTCAATCTAGATAGAGTAAGTAAAGCAGTTAGTAATAACTAAATCGGATTACTCTATTTTCTGCAACACGTTCAAGTACAATATAATAGACGGCTCCTTCAGTGTTTTGGAGCAGCATCATCGAACTCTTTTGCCCTTTGATGATCTTAAACAGTGCGATTTCGAACGGAAATTGAAAAGCTCGCTTTGAAGAAAAATTAACTCTCAAATCAGCTCTATTTTCAATTTACTGTAGTCAAACTGTCATCGCTGATGAAGATGATATAACCTCCTTTGGCCATCACAGCTTGGTATTCCTGCTCATGAATATCGATCCATTTTTCGAAAGCTTTAAACGGGCCGATCTGCGTTTGTTCCGTTCGTTCGACCTTTTCTCTGAAGGATATTTCGTCTCCAAGATATTCATAGACATGGATCTCTGTGATCAGGTTTTTTATGCTTACCATCTGGATGTCATCAATTGTAAAACTGAAGGATTTCTTCGTCTTGAATTCTTCCGTCTTGCCGAAGATAAACTCGCTGATTGCTCTTAAAGCAAGCTTTTTTCTTTGGGATATCGTAAAAATGGAATTTGTACACAAAATCTCTTACGTAGGCTCAGCTTTGGACTGGAGGCTTTGTAAATATTTGATTGGATCATCTGCTTTGACTAGGTCCTTCCAGCTTTTGATAATAGAGTCCTCGGAGAATATAAAAATAGGGATATTGGCGAATAATCCATCCTCAGTGAGAAGGTAGAAGTGAGTACCAAGCTCATTGAGCTTGATTTCGCTGAGGACTCTGTTCTTAAAGAACTCGAAGGTGATTGTTTGAGATGATTCGTCAACCAGAGATCGAAAATTAACCGCAAATGTGTTTTTTGAGAAAAATATGATGAGGTATTCGATTGTAATGGCTTTCACGTACTGAAAATGCTTGATGCAACTGTCAGGAGGAGTGGTGTTCCATAAATTCTGAATGCTTATCATTTTGAGTGAAATCTTTCAATAAATATATTATTCTATCTGTATATTTGAGATAGATTTGGCTAATGAAATTTATTTTCTGTGTATTTTGAGAGTTTAGAGCAAAAGTGAGCCAATTGTACTCTAAAGGTAATTTTTTTATGAAATGCTACGAATAATAAGAGGGCTGAGGATGGATAAATAATCAAGAATCCGTCACGGCGCTCACTTCCTATAGTTTTGCTATGAACTCCAAAACCAGTTAATTTCAAAGGCGAATAATAAAAAGCTTAGGATTTATAAGTAACAAATTAGGACTGAGTGTTGGAAGGGGCGAAATTGCGATTGTAGAATCTCTTTTTTGAAAAGCATTTATGATATTTCTAGAAAGTTTCTCATGGAAGTAGCACAATAAGCTTGTTGAAAACATGCTTGAATAATAGACTCTTTCCCAAAAGAAGGTTGACCAAATTAAGACAGTGAACTTGAAGGTCATCAGTTAGAATGTCGCAAAAATTGTCTCGTTTTAAAAAAGGACATATAATTTCAGCAGTTGAAAAATCACCTCTCAACACTTGTATATTGGGGAGAGGCTGGAAAATGCCAATAGACCCTATCAAAAATTGAATTGCAGCCACAGTATCAATGAAATTATATCGATTTTGAGCGATTTTGAGTCTTTTTATCTTCGTCACCTCAAGAATCTGCAACATCCGCGATTCACTTTGTGATGGAAAATTCTTAAGAGCAATCCTCTCCACCACGCCACTCCAATCGCTCTTTTGACCTTTCAATATCAGTTCTATTATCGCTATTAAGCATTCTAAGTAGGTCAATGACGAGACCGCGCTGATTGCTATTTATTAAGTTCGTCATAAGCATCATTTTCATTGATTAATCGAACTTGATTAGAAACACGTCATCCTAACAATTTCTGACAAGATTTTTTCATGCGTCACCTCAAGAGTCTTTGGCCGTTCGAAAGCATTCAGAGTACATGAAAGTGGCAATTTTAGATAGACTACATACCATCGACGCTAGCTAGAGTTAACACCAAAAGCAGCATTTACTGGTGATACAACATCCAAGGCTATAATGTATCTTATGAGCTTCTTTAATTGATTCCAAAGAACAGTTCTAACTTCCCAAAATAAACTTTGGTTATCAGAACAATCTCCAATTACTGTTGGATCAGGAAGAACGTTCCGCAAGAATCACTAAATCAATATTTCTGAGGCTGCCCATGCATCATAGTATAGACTGTTGATATTTGTTGAGTTAGAAAAAATTAAGAGAATACATTTTGTTAGAATTCGAATTC